>Ga0156402_1007_pt1 | contig 55665 bp, 39 predicted proteins | sample RifOxyA3_FD_108045 | JGI IMG/M metagenome (GOLD analysis project Ga0156402, IMG submission 108045) | Lentisphaerae bacterium RIFOXYA12_64_32 | reverse complement strand
TGGCAGCGAGCTTCAGCGAGCGGTCGGCGCACGGCTCGCTGAAGCTCGCCGAGGCTTCCGGCTGAAGCCGGGACTCAGGCACAATGCACGCAGACGGCGCCCGCCCCTACGGAGCTGACATGCGCCCCGCGATGGTCCTCGTCGCTTGACAACCTTGCAGCCGCGCTGTATGATTAAGTCAATCGATTGAATTGCGAAGGGTCAACCGGTTATGACGCTCGATGAACTGGCGAAGGAGTTGGGGCTGGACAAGTCCAGCGTATCGCTGGCGTTGCGGAACAGTCCGAAGATTTCCGCCGCGACGCGGACGCGGGTGCACGAGGCGGCGCGCCGGCTCGGGTACCGGCCGAACCTGGCGGCGCGGCAGCTCCGCACACGCCAAGCGGGCGTGATCGGCCTGGTCATTCCGGCATCGTTCGAGACGCTGGGCAGCCAGGCGGCGGTGCGCACGGTGCAGGTGCTGGCCGAGCGCTGCGCGCAGGAGCAGCTCGCGTTTCACATCCTTCCCGGCATGGCGTGGGCCCCGGCGGAGGACAACCAGTACCCGTTCCTGCCCGACGGCGTCCTGGTCTGGGGCGATGTGCCGGCGGAACGGGCGGCCGAGTTGCAGCGGTTCCAGCGGCCGGTCGTGGTGCTGGACCCGAACCATCCGAGCTACCTGGGCGCAACGATGCCCTGCCTCCGGATCGACAACCGCGGCGGCGCGCAGGCCGTAACCGCGCACCTGTGCGAGGTGGGGGCGAAGCGGCTTCTGTTCGTCCAGGTCCGGCGCGACCACCTCGGGCACGACGAGCGTCGCGAGACCGCCCACGCCACGTGGTGCGCTGGCCGGCCGGCATCGACGTTCACGGCCCGCTTCACCGACACACTCAGCGATGGCGACCTGGCGGAGTTCGCACGCCGGCCAGGCAGCGCGATCTTCTGTTCCAATGACCAGGGCGCGGTGGACCTCTGGCACCGGTTGCAGCGGCAGAAGATCGCGGTGCCCGCGCAGGTTCGCCTGGCCGGGTTCGACGGCGACGACGACAGACTGCGCATCGGGCTGACGACCGCCGTGTTCGATGCGGCAGCCCTGGCCCGCACGGCGTTCGACACGATCGTGGGCCTGGTGCGCGGCGCCGCACCGGCGGAGATCGCACCCATCCCGTGCCAACTCCGTTGCGGCGACAGCACCCAACCGCCACGCCGCGGGCGGAGCCGGGCGGCCTGACGGCGCGTGCGGGATGGCAGAGTTTTCGGTGTGCAGGTTTCGGGTTTCAGGTCAGAGAATCCAGTCACCCCGATGATTTCGATGAACTCGATGCTCTCGATGAGTTCGAGCCCCCCGACACCTGCCCCCTGAACCCTGAACCCCGACACCCGAAAGGAGTCACACATGCGCAAGGTAACCCTGATCGGTGGCGGCAGCGCCAAGTTTGTCCGCGAGATGGTGATCGACATCCTCAGCTACCCCGAGTTGGAGGAGACGCACTTCTGCCTGATGGACATCAACCAGGAGCGCGTCGAGAGAACGGCGCGGCTGGTGAGCAAAATCATTGCGGACCGCAAGGTTCCGGCCAGCGTGGAGTGGACGCTCAACCAGCGCCAGGCGCTGGATGGCGCGCACTACGTCATCATCACGATCATGGTCGGGGGTTACGACCACTACCGCACCGATGTGGAAATCCCGGCGCGATACGGGGTCTGCCAGTCGATCAGCGACACGGTTGGGCCGGGCGCCGTATTCCGCGAAGTCCGCACTTCGCCCGTGCTGCAGGAACTCGCCCGGAACCTGCGCGACGTCGCGCCACAGGCGTGGGTCCTCAACTATGCCAATCCTATGGCCATGAACACCTGGACGCTGAACGAAATGGGGCACGCGCGCACCGTCGGCCTGTGCCACAGCATCCAGGGCACGGCCGAGTACTCGTTCGCCAACTGGCTCGGTATTCCGGGCAAGGAGATCGACTACACCGCCGGCGGGATCAATCACGTCAACTTCTATCTCACGCTGCGGCACAAGGGCCGCGATCTCTACCCCGATCTGCTCGCCGCGGCCCCACGCGTCATCGAAAAATCGCCCCGCGAGCGGGTCCGGTTCGAACTGCTCGAGGCACTGGGCCACTTCCCGGCCGAGGGCGCGGATCACCAGTCCGAGTACTCGGCCTGGTTCCGCAAGACCCAGGAACTGATCGATTACTACGCCGTGCCGACGTACACCGGGTACAAGAACGACTCGCACTGCTTCGAAGTGCGCGTCAGGGAGGCCGAGGACATACTGGCCGGGAAGGTTGCCATCCGCTACCAGCGCAGCAACGAGTACGGCGCGGGGATCATCCATTCCCTGGAGACCGGAACGCGCGGCCTGATCTACGGCAACGTCCCCAATCGCGGCCTGATCGAGAACCTGCCGTCCCAGGCCATGGTGGAAGTCCCGTGCGTCGTCGACCGGAACGGTATCCAGCCCTGCCGTGTCGGGCGCATCCCGCCGCAACTGGCGGCCGTAATGATGCCGCACATTTCCGTGCAAGAACTGGCCGTGCTGGGAGCGTTGCGCAAGGACCGGAACCTGATCCGGCAGGCCGTGCAGGCCGACCCGCTCACCGGCGCCATTCTCACGCTGCCACGGCTTCGCGCCATGGTCGACGAGCTGTTTGCCGAGAACCGGGACTACACGTCCGACTGGCCATGAGAAAGGGCGTGAGGGTCTGTCGTATGGCGGGGTGCAACACCAGGCATGCCCCAAGCCGGCCCGCGGGGACGCGGGCGCTCCAGGGAGCTGCCTCCCCGAAAGCGGTAAGGTCGGCCTGAGTTGAGCGGCATCCGGGGCGGCCGCGGCCGCTCACTTCCCGTCGCGGCTGAGGCGCAGGCTTTCGAGGGTCAACCGCACGTCACGTCGCGACGAGGGGTCGAAGCGCAGACTCTGTACCCGGCCTTTCCAAAGCCGGTTCGCCTTGAGGTCGAGCACGTAGTCGTGGAACGCACCATCGCAGATCAGGTCGAACCGCACACTGGCGGGTTCGGAGTGGCGCGGCGCGGCCGATGTGCCCCAGAACAACTGCCCGCCGTCCTTGCCGGGTTCAGGCGACTCGGCCTTCATGCGGACAACCATGAACGGCCACTCTGTGGCCGCCAGGGGCTCGATGCAGGCCCAGCTCGTGACCGGATCCTTGCCGGCGGTGGTGAACGCCATGCCCTCGGGGGTGAGCGCCGGCTCCTCCTTCGCGCCGCTGGCCTGCCACCACTGCTGCTTGTCGCGGAAGTCCCAGGCCGTCGCCGCCAGGTTCCACGGCAGGGGCAGGTCGTACGGCCCGCGACCGACGTCCGTCGGCCCCACGTTCACCGGCCAGCCCTCGGCGGGCTTGCGGCAGAACACGTCACGGACAGCTTCGTACATCGAGAACCCGAACTCTGTACACGGCTCCAGGTACGAGCCCTCGCCCCACTCGTTGAGCGGGCCCAACGAGAGGATGCGAACGCCGTTCGCATCCGCGAATTTCTTCGTATCCTCGCAGATCTTGCGAAACAGCGGTGTCGTGCGGCCGTAAATGACGGTCGATTTGTCGCCGTGCCACGGCCGCGAGTCCCACCCCGTCGACATGTTGGGAAGGAACGGAAGGATGTCCGTCTTCTTCAGCGCCTCCATGAACGGCAGCGACGACTCCACGACCTGCTCGAACGGGACCCACTTGCGGCCGCGCGCCTTCTCGCCCGGGTCCATGTAGTGGTAAATCGCGGTCATGTCGTAGCCCTCGTCCTTCAGTTGCGTGATCAGGGATGGTTCCGTGCTGTGCTCCGGAAACTTCATGGCGATGAAGTAGATGCCCTTGTACCCGGCCGCCTTGGCCATGTCGCGGGAGATATCGAGCAAGCGTTGGGCGCCGCCCTGACCGGCCATATCCGTACGCATGAGGCTGGGACTCCACATGATGACCACCGGCTGGTCGTTGATGCGGTAGTACTCGGGCATGTTGAAGCAGTTGTCGAGCCAGTACTGGGTGACGGCGCGCTGATCGGCCTCGTCATGGCTCTTCTTCGGATTGTGATTCGCCCACATGACGCACCACTTCAGATAGCTGCGGTACCGCGCTTTGCCGAAGCTTTGAACCCAGTGTTCGAGGTGGCGCCCGCCCCGGTTCCAGTACCAGTCGACCATGAAGAACTTGATACCGTTCTCCACCGCCCACTTGATCTGCCAGTCCACGCACTCCGGGTTCGCCTCGTCGTACCAACCCAGCACGGGCTTACGCACCGGCCCGACACGCTGCACCGGGTGCCACCTGCTGTAGGAAGACCAGCCCGGGAAGTAATACGCGCCAATCTCGTAGTCGCAGGGAACCGGCTTGGGCACCGGCACGTAGTCGGCCTTGGGCAACCCCAGGGCCGGCGTAACCTCGACCGCGGCCCGGATCGGCTCAACCGGCGCCCCAGGCCCCTCGAGCGTGACCACAACGTCACCCTTGACCGGCGCAGTGGAAGGCAACATCAAGGTATGTACCCCATACTCCGACTCGCGAATGAGACTGACACTCCGCCAGGCGTCGCCGTCGGGCAGGCGCAGACCTTCGGGCACCGACAGGTCCTTGATCCGCAGGCCTGCGGCAGGCTGACCGCCCCAGTTCCGGAACTGGATGATGAACGGATGTGTACCACCAGCCCGGTTCACGCCTTCCTGGAACCCCGCGTACAGGACTTCCAGTTCCACCGTCTTCGGCGCCTCGTGCGCAAACCCCAAACGCCGCACGGTCCCCGCCGCACTCGGCCCGGTGTCCGGCGCAAACTGCAGCATCAGGATGTCGCCGGCCCAGCCCTCTTCACTCGACATGTCCAGGGTGCACGTACTGGCGCCGCCGTCACCGCGCAGGTAGAACGACCGCGAACACAGCTTCGCGGACTCGGAGGACACCCACTCGATCACCCCGCACGCACCCTTGCCGCAGGTCACGTCGCAGGAAAACCACGCGTACTCCGCGGCGGCAAACTTCAACGGCGGACTGCGCATCGCCCCGTCCCGCACCGTCAACCCGTCAGGGCCTTGTGCCAACTGCGCCTTGTCCACCGGAGTCCACCCGTCCGGGCCGGCCATGAACGTCCAGTCCGTCTTGCCCTCTTGCACCACAACATCGCCGTCCGTGATCCGCAGCCACTCAAGGTCAAACGTGCGAACGGTCGCATCGCCATCCGGCAGACTCGGGAAGTCGAGGCGCAGGAGGATGATCTCGCCCTCCTTGTGCCAGACAGGCATGATCGAGTACTCGTGCCACTCGCCGTCGCCCACAAACGTGATCGACGTGGCCTTCCCAGGCTCAAACCCGCCGTACTGGCTCTCCGTCGTGTGCGTCCAGTACACCTGGCCGAGACCGCCCAGGTTCGCCCGCATGCGAAACTCGACGCGCTGGAACAGTTTTGCGGGGATCGCAAACCGCGGACTGGTGACCCACGGGTCCTTGCCGGTGATGCGGCCGTGCAGCGCGCCGCCGGTCGCCGCCAGGTCAGTCACGTCGCTGACCTTCTCGGTCCAGCCAAGGGTGTTGCCGTCCTGTTTGAAGCTCCACTCCTGCAGCACCGCCGCCTGCGCGCTGGCCAGCATAACCACCCCCGCCAAAAGCCCGACACGGGCCATGCCCCACACGCCACACCGGTTCACCGCTGTGCGCACGCTGCCAGACCGCATGTTTCGACCTCCTCCGGGTTGTCGCCGCCACCAGTGCCGCCGCGGCAGTGCCACCGCGGCATGGCCCGCTACCGCAATGAGCGTAACATGCCCGTGCTTCAGCCGACTTTCCTTGACACCCGCGCCAAAAATGCGCACAATCTGGCCAAAGCGATAGGGCGGGGAGAAGGCGGCCAACGGAGAACAGGCCACGTTCCGGCGACTCGCCACGGGCCAGTCCCCGCAGGCGCACATGTGGGCTGCAGCGGGAGGCTCGTAGTCCCGCGTTCACGCGGTCCCGGTCACGCTTGGCCAAGGGGAACCCAGACCGCCTGAAGGCGGAACTACGAACCCCGAACGCAACGGTCTTCCCGGAGCCCCCATCTACGGGTTCCGAGGGGAGTCCGAACCGGCAGATTGTGGATTGTGGATCACCCCGCGGCGATGGCGACCTGCCGGCCGCCATTCCGGCCCGACTCGCGGATGGCGTCGAGCACGACCTGGATGGCGCAGCCGACTTCGCCCGGCGCGGGCGACGACGCGATGCCGCGGATGGCGTCGGCGAAGCACTGGAAGCTGTTCTTGACACCCTGAAGGTACTGAGTCGGCGGGATCTGCTCCGGCGTGCCCTGTTTCCGGAGGATCTGCAGCCCCTCGCCCGGCGCGGCGCCCAGCAGGATGCCGTCACTGCCGTGGATCTCGAAGCACATGCGGTTCACAGCGCTGGTCCAGCTCAGTTCGAGCAGTCCGGTGGCGCCGCTGCGGAAGCGGAACAGCGCGGTGGCGTTGTCCTCCACGTCGATGTCCGACCGCCGCGTCGCCGTGACCGCGCTGATGCTTTCAACCGCGCCGAAGTACCACAGCATCATATCACCCACATGCACGCCGATGTCGCCGACAATGCCGCCGCCGTGCTTCTTCGAGACAAACCACGTTCCCGTCGGGGACCAGCCCTGGTCGGGCGCGCCGGTGTGCATGCGGATAGCGCGAATGTGCCGGAGTTCGCCCAACCGCCCGTCGGCGATGAGCTTGGCAATGGTCTGGTAGAACGGATCGTAGCGCCGCGACAGGTTGAGCTGCAGCACCTTTCCCGCCTGGCGCGCCGCCGCGAGCATGCCTGTCGCCTCGGCGCTCGACATGGCCATGGGTTTCTCGCACAGCACGTGACACCCCGCCTCCAGCGCGGCAACGCTCATGGGGGCATGCAGGTAGACCGGCGTGGCGACGGAGACCGCATCAACCAAGCCGGCCTTGAGCAGTTCACGCCAGTCGGAAAACAGCCGCGCGTCGGGCGCATGCTCTTTCTGCACCTTGACCGCGTTCTCGGCGACCGGATCGCACAGCGCGGTGATCGTCACCCCGCCGACCTTCGCAAACCCCGGCGCATGACTGCGCTGCGTGATCATCCCGCAACCGATAATCCCGACCCGAATGGTGTCGCTGCTCATCGTGCGTTACTCCTGTGCCAGCATGCCGCGGAGCAGGTCCTGGTTGTGACGCAATGACGCCGTGACTCAGTGACCCATGGCATTCAGCCTTCAACCGGGAAAGCACATTCCCGCAGGCGTGGCCGGCGGGACCGGCATCAACGGGCCGCCAGCCCGCCTCGCGCCGCTCACGCATCCGCTCCGGTCAGGAACGGGAACAGGTCCCGCCAGTTGCCGTCGCTGAGCGAGGTCGGGAACGGCGCACTCACAAACGCCTCCGCCTTGCCGACACGACACCCCCGCTCCGGCCCGTACAGCTCGCACAGCCGGTCCCGGTACAGGTCCGCGGTCCGGACAAACGCCGGACTGCGCTGGGCGTCGAGGAAGTCCACACGGGCCTTCGTGTCGGCGGCGGGAGGAACCGAACTCATGTCCCCGCCGCCAACCCACGGCAGCCACTCGAAGAACTGTGACTCGTGCTGCGCCAGGACCTGCAGTTTCCGCGACCAGAGCGCATCGATGTCGAGCGCCACACAGAATGCGTCGGGCCGCACGGTATCGCGCCAAGCGTGGAAGAACGCGTGCATTGTGTCCTTGCGCAGTGCCGGCACGTCCGGGCAGCAGTGCGGCACCTTGAGCAAGTACGACACATCCCCCACCAATTGCGAGGTGTACCGGTGGTCCGGGTGGTAGTCCGCGGCGTGGTGCGTGATGACCAGGTCCGGGGCGAATCGACGCAGCAACCGCAACAGCGCCCAACGCTGCTCCAGGCTCGGGACGACCTCGCAGTCGGATGTCGGCATCACCACGTACTCGATGCCAAGCCGTGCGGCGACCGCTTCCGTCTCGCGCTTCCGCCGCGCCGCCAATGCCGGGCGCGACATCTCGTGGTGGCCGGCGTCGCCGTTCGCCATGGACACGAACAACACGGCCCAGTCCAGTTCCCGGTACTTCATGGCCAGACCGCTGCCGAGGATATCACAGTCGTCCGGGTGCGCACCGACCAACGCCAGTCGCTTCTTCATACGTCACGCCTTGGGACTTGCCCCCCGTTGCCGGTGCTCGTAGTCCCGTTTGTCCTTTTTCCCCAAGACTATGCCATCGCGAACGTCAACGTACTATGGCCAATCCGGTATTTGTTTGTCGATTCCAGTCATGGCCAAACCCGCAGTATGCGATGCGCGGGCGCGGCAGCCGCCTACTAGAGAGTGCACGGTCGCCCACCGCCTTTGCGTCCGTTCTGGTGGCCGCGGCGCGCCGTGAACCCATCGTTCTCAACCCGGTACCGCGCCTTGCCGGCGAAGACGTACGTGAAACCGAAGTTGAAGTCCATGAACGTGCCGAACCCCCGCGGCGAGGTCACGACGGACACGCGTCGCACGCGCGGCAGCCCGGTGAACAGGTGATGCACGTCCATGCGGGAACTATACCGTCCGAGCGATCTTCTGTCCCATGCCGGACGCGGCCCAACCCGCCGGGAACTCACAAGCCTGACGTATCACGCTCCATAGCGACGCCGCGCTTGCATCCGTTCCGCCTGCGACCTATCTTGCCGTCTCGCTCTGCAGCAGAAGAAGAACAGGGGTACTCGGGGCGTTGCGGGACTCTTCCCTCGCCCTCGTGATCGCAGGCTGCTCCAGGAGGAACCGCGCATGCACCTTGCCAACACTCTTCGCGCCGGGATGACGCTCGCCACTGTCACTCTCATGCTAGGCAGTACCGGTCCCGCTGCCGGCCAGGCGCCGGCGCAGCCTGCGGACGTCGCACTGCCAGTCGGCAACGGCGTGTGGAAGAACGCCGCACAGGAGCGTCCGGCCGCGGACGGCAAGTCCGGCGTCGTCACCTGGGAGTTCGGCAAAAGCAAGTCGGTTGAGGCCCGCGATATTCCGCACGACTGGACACCCTACTCCGCGTTGGGCTTCACACTGACCAGCAACAAGAACACCGGCGGCCGTCTCTACCTCATCCTGTACTCGGAGAACCCCGACGACAAGGAAGGGATGGACTACTACTCGCTGGCCTTGCGGCTGGACTTCGAGGGCCGTCGTGAGTTGCTGATCCCGTTCAACGAGATGGGCGCAGTGCGCAAACCGGCCGGCTGGGCCAAGATTGAGGGGATCTGCTTCCACAACAGTTGGAACCCTGCCGACGAAGTGGACCCGGCTCAGACGCTGGTGATCGAGAACCTGCGGCTCGTGCCGCTCCCGCCCGGCAGCAACGGCAAGGCCATGGGCCCGCGCCTGAGCGACAAGCAGTTCTTCGCCGACCTCGACCTCGCCAAGCCCGGCCTGGAAAAGGTCAAGGCCGCGGTGGACACCGGCGACCTCGCCGCCGCGCGGCACGAGTTCGCTCAGTACCTCCGCACGCGCCGCGAACCGCGCTGGTTCACCGAGGCCGAGCACCGCCCGACCCTCGGCGTGCCACCCCAGACCGAACGGTTCCAGAAAGGCAGCGGCGGCTCGTTCCGCGCCAGTTTCACCGTCGACTGGGCCGGCTGGAAACAGGTCCGGCTCGCCAAGACCGACTTCAAGGAGAACGGCAAGCCGGTGGGCTGGAACTGGGTCTCCGGCCTCTCACTGCAGTGGCGCGCCAAAGGTCAGCCCCAGGACAACTGCATCCTCTACCTCGACGACGTGCGCCTGGCCGGGAAGGACGCGGCACGCGACCTCGGCGACTTCGAAAATGAAGCCGCCGGCTGGACTGGCCTAGCCCCGTCGCCCGAGCAGGCCAAGTCCGGGACCGCCGCCGGCAAGTGGTGGTTCCCCTCGCTCGGCCCGGAAGCGACCTGCAACCGGGCCCCGGTCGACTGGAGTCCCTTCGACGCTTTGGAACTGTGGATCTACAGCGGCGAGGCCGAGCCCAAGGAACTCACGGTCACCGCCACCTCGCGCCTGCCCGACACGACCGAAGCCGACATGATCCTGACGCACAAGTTCTACATCGGCGGCTTCCGCAAACCCGAGGAACTATTCGACTTCGGACCGCGCATTGACTGGGCCTCGAACGCCATGAAGGAGGGCGAGTCGGCCACCATCGAGTGGAACGCGCAGCTCAACCGGCACTTCCACTTCCCGCACCTGACCAAGGCCTACTGGGCAACCGGCGACGAGAAGTACGCCCGCGAACTGGCGCAGGAGATGAACGCTTGGGTCGAGGACAACCCAATACTGATGCTCAGCTCGGGCAACTCGCCATACCACCACGCGTGGGAGACGCTCAACACCGGCATCCGGCTCCACAACACCTGGCCGGAAGCGTTCTTCAGTTGCCGGCTCTCGTCCGAGTTCACCGACGACATCATCGTGAACATCGTCAAGTCCATGGCCGAGCAGGCGCGACACCTGATCAAGAACCCGACATCCAACAACTGGCTGACCGCCGAGTCGTACGGCGTCTACACCGTCGGCGCGCTGTTCCCCGAGTTCCGCGACGCGCCCGAGTGGCGGCGCATCGCGATCGAACGCATCTACAAACAGCTCGATACGGAGGTCTACCCGGGCGGGATGCAAGTCGAACTGGCCCTGGGCTACAACTGCTGGGTCCTGAGCGAGTTCATTGCGATCCCGTGCCTGGCCAGGTTCTGCGGACTCGCCGCCGAGATCCCGGCCGACTACCTCGCGAAAGTCGAACGCATGTTCGCGTACCTGATGAAGGACCTCATGCCGGACGGCAAGGCCTTTGGCCTCAACGACTCGGGGACCAGCAACGTCGTGCGCCAACTGCTCGACGGCTACCGCTACTACCCGAAGCGCGACGACTTCCTCTACGCCGTCAGCAATGGCCGGCTCGGCAACCCACCCGAGCGCGACTCGTTCGGCCTGCCCTACGAGGGCCACTACCTCATGCGCTCCGGCTGGGATCGCGACGCGCGCGTCCTGCACTTGGACGCCGGCCCGTACAGCGCCGGACACCAGCACGAGGACAAGCTGCACATCGCGATGTACGCCTACGGCAAGCTGCTGCTGCCCGACGGCGGCAGCGTCATGTACGACAAGTCGCGATGGCGCGTCTACGTGCTCCTGACCCGGTCGCACAACACCGTGCTCGTCGACGGCCTGGACCAGTTCCGCCGCCCAGCGCGCGAGACGTTCAAGTGGCCCCTGCCCTGGGACGCGCCAGCCCCCGCCACGGATACACGCTGGTTCTCCGCGCCGGGGGTCGACCTGGCCGACGGTTGGTACCGCCACCTGTACCGCGAGTACACCGATTACCAGAACCCGAAGCCGAAGCCGCGCACGCTCGACACCGTCCAGCACCGCCGCTCCATCCTATTCGTGAAGCCCGACTTCTGGATCGTCCACGACAAACTGCTCGCGAAGGACGAGCTCGAACACACCTGCGAAGTCCTGTACCACATCAACGCGAACGACGCGCAGGTCGAGCCGGTCACACTGCGGACCACCTCCAGCGGCGATGGCGCCAACCTCGCGCTCTGCCCAATGCAGGACGCAAACCTGAAAGTCGAGATCGTCAAGGGCAAAATCGAGCCGCCCATCCAGGGCTGGAGCACCACCGGCAAGAAGGGCAAGGACGGCCCGATGGCACCTGTTCCCACCGCCATCCTCAGCCGCACGTGGCAGAAGGAGACGGACGTGGTGACCGTGGTGTACCCGTTCCCCGCCGGCAGCACGGCGCCGGTCAGCGCCTGCTCGCCGCTCTCGGCCGCGACCGGCCTGGCGGCCCGCATCAGCCTGGGCGAACAACTCGAACACACCTACCTTGCGAACCCCGCGCCCGGCCAAGCCATGCAGGCCGGCAGCGTCGAAACCGATGCGGAGTTTGCGGACATCTGCTCCGCACCCGGTGCCAACTGCCGGCTCGTGTTCGCCAACGGCACACGCCTGGGCGGCGCCTCGTGTTCGCTCGCCCTGTCGCAAGCCGGCACGGCCGCCGTGACCGGCATGGACAGCGGGCTGTACACCGCCGGTGCGGACATCGCAGGAACCCTCGCGGTGAAACTGCCGGAGGTCGTCGACCCGGCCAAGACACAGGTGCACCTGATCGACCCGCGCCTGACCCGCACGAAGAAGATCGGTGCGGAGTTCGCCGACGGCCAGCTCCGGTTCCCGGTCCAGCCTGGCCAGACCTACGAGATCAGCCTCGCCGGTGCTGTACTCAAGGACGTGGTGGCGAAGCAGACGGACGCCAAGCGCCAGGACCTGATGAGCCTCAGCTTCCCCGTCAAGCCGCTGCCCGCGTTCGCACCCGTTACGGGCGTCCGGGTCGTCGTCCAGGCCGAGACGCCGTCCGCACAGGGCGGTGGCAATATCACCATCAGCGACAAGAAGGTCGGTGCGGACGGCAAGGCGTTCCTCAACTGGGACAGCGCGGGGCACTATCTCGAATACAAAGTGACCGTGCCGCAGGACGGCGAGTACCGCCTGAGCCTGAAGTACTGCGCGGACAACGAGCCACCCCTGCGCGCCCTGGCCGTCGACGGCACGTTCCCCGGCGAGTGGGCCCGAGGCATCCGGTTCGAACCGACCGGCGGCTTCAGCAACGACCGCAACGATTGGCAGACCGTCACCCTGACGCTCCCGGATGGCAAGCCGTTCCCGCTCTGCCTGAGCAAAGGCGAGCACACGCTGCGCCTCGTCAACGTCGCGCAGAGCATGAACCTGGACCTGCTCGTCGTGCACTCCCCGGACCAGAAGCCGTGAGAAGGCGGAGTTGTCCGCAACGCTGGATTGTGCGCAGCATGGGCAGTGGCGCGGGACCTCCGGGACCGCAGTAGGGCACCTCGGGGCCGTCCGTAATGCGTCAGTCGTGGGTGCCTCGCTCCCGCGGGTGTCGGAGCGAGCCGCTCCGACCACTTTAGGCGTCAGCCCAGGTCAGACTTCGACCTTATCTCCACCCGCGACTGACGCATTACGGGCCGTCCCGGCCCGAGACTTGAAATTCCCTGCGCCAAAGCCTAACTTTCCACGCTGCAGAGACGATTCCCCGTCGATTCGCGAGTCGCGTTTCCAAGGGTCTCCACATGCTGGAACTAATAAATGTGACCCGCAAGTACGGCGATGTCGTGGCTGTCAACGATGTCAGCCTTACCGTGGCAAAGGGCGAGTTCTTCTGCCTGCTGGGCTCGAGCGGTTGCGGCAAGACGACCATCCTGCGCATGGTCGCCGGGTTCGAGAAACGCACGTCCGGACAGATCATCCTGAACGGGCGCGACATGGGCGACGATCCGCCGTACTGCCGTGACGTGAACACCGTGTTCCAGAACTACGCTCTCTTCCCGCATATGACCGTATTCGAGAACGTCGCCTACGGGCTGCGGATCCGGAAGTGCAACACGGCCGAGATTGGAACGCGCGTGATGGAAGCACTGGGCCAGGTCCGGCTGAGCGGGTTCGAGGAACGGCGACCCGATCAGTTGTCGGGCGGTCAGCAGCAGCGGGTCGCCCTGGCCCGGGCCCTGGTCAATCGCCCGAGCATTCTGCTTCTGGACGAACCGCTCAGCGCGCTGGACAAGAAGATCGCGGAGCAGACGCGACTCGAGCTGACCGAACTCCAGCGCCGGGTCGGCATCACCTTCATCTATGTCACCCACAACCAGACCGAAGCGCTGGCCCTGGCCGACCGGGTCGCGGTCATGCACAACGGCGTGATCGAGCAGTGCGGCCCGCCCGGTGAGATCTACGAACACCCCAAAACGCGATTCGTGGCGGACTTCATCGGGTCGATGAACTTCCTCGACGGCCAGGTCACCACGGCGACCGACCGGGGCTGCCGCCTGCGACTGGCGGAACGCTGGGATGTCGAGATCGACAAGGCAAGCCCTGTGGCGCCGGGGAACCGCGTGCTTTACTGCCTGAGGCCGGAGCAGCTCAGACTCAGCCTCCTGCCCGCGCGCGACTTCGAGAATTCCGTCCCGGGAGTTCTCCGCCGCAAGGTGTTCGAGGGCGATGCCACCCTGTACCTGCTGGAACTGGCGAACGGACAGATGGTCACGGTGAGCCAGAACAACTACATCGCGCGGTTGGCCCGCGACTTCTACGAGCTGAACCAGGAGTACCTCCTGCTCTGGAGCCGCACCTCGGGGGAAATCATCCGTGCGTAACCCACTGCGCATCCGAGAGCTGCATCTGCTGCTGTTCCCGCCGGCACTGTGGCTGATTCTGTTCTTCGGCTTGCCGCTCCTCATTGTCCTGTTCTTCAGCGTCAGCCGCCAGGACGTCTACGGCGGCATTGCTCCCGGGTTCACCCTGGAACACTACCGGCGCATCGCCGACCCGCTGTACCTCGTCATCCTGTGGCGTTCCCTGGTCATGGCCGCGGTCACAACGGTCATCACGCTCCTGCTGGCTTACCCCACCGCCTACTACATGGCCTTCGCACCGCCCCGGACCAAACTTATCCTGATGTTCCTGGTCATCCTTCCGTTCTGGACGAACTTCCTGGTGCGCATGTACTCGTTCATGACCATTCTGGGCGCGGACGGCGTGATCAACACGCTGCTGCTCAAGCTGGGGCTGATCCACGAACCGCTGAGCCTGATTCACAATACGTTCGCGGTCTACGTCGGCTTCGTGTACGGGAACCTGCCCTACATGATCCTGCCCATCTTCGCGGCCCTGGATCGCATGAACACCTCGCTGCTCGAAGCGTCCATGGACCTGGGCGCCGGCCCGATCCGCACCTTCTGGAGGATCACCCTGCCCTATTCGCTGCCGGGCGTGGCGGCGGGCATCGTCTTCGTGTTCATTCCGACCCTGGGCAACTTCGTCGTCCCGGAAATCCTGGGCGGCGCGGACGACGTCATCATCGGCAACGTCATCAACCGCCAGTTCCTGGCTTCACGCAACTGGCCGTTCGGGTCCGCCTTGTCGGCCGTACTGGTGTTCGGGCTGATGGTGTTCATCAGCGTGTACATCCGCCGCTATGACCCCATGGGCAAGAAGCAGCTTGCGGCGGTGTGAGGTACCGGAAGAGTGGCAACCGGCGCAACAGGATAATCCCGTTGCTCCCCCCCCCCACGGCATCCGGCGGTGGGGGTGGCCTGGTGCAAGACAGTACGCCGCCCGGCCCCCCGGGCGGCATCCGGGTGCTCAGAGGCGGGCGGGGGGCCGCCCGCGCTACTGCGGGTCACCGCAACCGCCGCCCGGCAGCAGCCAGGCTGCCTGGACGACGATGGCGAGTAGGCTCAGGTAGGAATCTATGGCCAGGAACAACGATCTGGGACTCGGCACAGGGCTGTGGTTGCGCGTGGCGACCTGGCTCAGCGTCGCCTTCCTGTTCCTGCCCATTCCCATCCTGATTATCTTCTCGTTCAACGCCAGCCGGCAGGTGACGCACTGGGAGGGCTTCAGCCTCAAGTGGTACGCGGTGGCCTTCGCGGACCGGGCGCTGTGGACCGGAGTGCAGAACTCCCTGATCATCGCCGCGGTCAGCACGCTCCTGGCCACGGTGCTGGGCACGGCAGCGGCGCTGGCGTTGAGCAAGTACACGTTCCGCGGTCGGGTGCTGTTCCAGAACCTGATCTACATTCCGATCATCCTGCCGGAAATCATTTTCGGCCTGTCACTGCTGGCCCTGTTCATACTGATCCGTATGCCGCTGGGCTTCACCTCGGTCATCTGCGCGCACGTGACGTTCAGCCTCTCGTTCGTGGCCCTGATCGTACTCGCCAGACTGCACCAGTTCGACCGGCGCCTCGAGGAGGCGAGCCTGGATCTGGGCGCAAACCGGCTGCAGACGCTCCGGTACGTGATCCTGCCCGTCATCGCCCCGGGCATTGTCTCCGGTGCGATGTTCGCCTTCACCCTGAGCCTGGACGACTTCGTCAGCACCCTGTTCACCGCCGGCGCCAACTCGACGACCCTGCCGCTACGCATCTATTCCCTGGTCAAGTATGGCGTGACCCCGGAACTGAACGCCATCTCGACCCTGCTGATCCTCGTAACCCTGGCCGCACTCCTCGCCGGGCATTACCTGCAGAGACGAGCTGTGTCGCAACGCCTCGTGCTGGGCCTGGGCGGCGGCACCGCGGCGCTGGTCGCGGTGCTGCTGATCGTCTCCATCGCCCTGGCGGATGACCGCCATACGCTGAACGTGTACAACTACGCGGGGTACTTCCCCGACAGCATCCTGGCCGACTTCGAGAAGGAGACGGGCATTCGCATCAACTACAGCTATTTCAACGACAACGAGGAACTCCTGTCGCGCCTGTCACTGGGCGCGTGCGACTACGACCTGGTCGTACCGAGCGACTACATGGTCCGAACCATGATCAAGCTCAAACTCCTGGCCCGCATCAACCGCGAGAGTCTTGCCAACTACGCCAACCTCGACGAACGCTTCACTCGCATGGAATTCGATCCGACCGGCGAGTACTACATCCCCTACACCTATGGCTGCACCGGCCTGCTCTACAACCGTGAACTCACCCAGCCGCCAGTGGACTCCTGGCGCGTCCTGTGGGATGAACGGTACAAGGGCCGCATCCTCATGCTCGATGACATGCGCGAGTGCTTCGGACTCGCCTTCCGGCTCCTGGGCGGGTCGCTGACGGACCGGGACCCGCGCATGCTCCAGGACGCCCTGGCCCTGCTCCGGAAGCAGAAACCGCTGGTCCTGCGCTACGACTCGAACACCGTGGACAGCATTCTGCTCAGCCGCGAAGCGTACCTCGCCCCGTACTGGTCCGGAGGCGGCCTGCGCCTGACCAAGGACCACCCGGAGTTCGAGTTCGCCATCCCCCGCGAAGGCGTCCCCATGTTCGTGGATACCTTCTGCATCCCCAGGGATGCCAGGCACAAAGAGAATGCCGAGCGCTTGATCGACTTCATGCTGCGGCCGGACATCGCGGCCCGCTGCATGGAGGAACTCCTCTACCCCATGCCCAACACCCAAGCGCCGGCCCTGCTGCCCGAGGACATTCACGCCCTGCTCCAGCCCATGCTGACGCTGGACCTCAAGAAGCTCCAGCTGGTCGGCGAACTCGGCGAGTTCAACAAGGACGTGGACCGCGCCTGGACCGAACTGCGCAGCCGTTGAGGCCGCCGGCAAACGCTCACGGCGGCGGGACGAATTCCCCCGAAGGCCGCCGTAACACGCTTACGTAATGCGTCAGCGCCCCCCGGGCCGCAGACGGCCCGGTCATATCAAGCCGTTACTCGGGCGTTTCCGTCTGAGTACCGCTCCCGCCTGCAAGGCGGGACGGAAGCGGCAGCGACGCTTCAGCGAGCGGGCGCACGGCGCGTTGCCATCCGCGCACGTGTCGACACCCTGAGAGAGACGCTGCAACGCGAACATCAGGGCTGTTTCAAGATCTGGCGTTGCGTCTCGGAAGGCCACGCCTCCGCGCACACCAAGTGGGGGCGGCCTGTCCTCAGGCCGCCCCCCCCCGGCGTGGGGACACGCCAGGGGTACTCACCGCACGCGACGGTCACGGATATTGAAACAGCCCCGCGCGAACATCCCCTCCGCATTTGCTCCGCGCCCGGACTGGGGCATATTGGGTCGCCCGGTCGGAACCACAACGATGCAACTTCGGACGAAACGGATCATGGCGCTGGTGTTCCTCGTGCCGCTCGCCCTCTTCCTCCTCGCGGCGGCCGTCGTCGCCGCGCTCGTGTGGCGCGCCAACGCCACACCGCTGACGGTGCGACTGGGGTTTCCCGCCACGACCAAACTCCTGATCGTCAATGCCGACGACGGCGGCCTCTGCCACTCGGCCAATGCCGCCATTTTCCAGGGTCTGGAGACAGGCATGATAACGTCCACGACGATCATGGTCCCGGCGCCGGGATTCGCCGAAGCGGCCGAGTACGCCCGCGCCCATCCCCAGGCGGACTTCGGCGTGCACCTGACACACACGGCAGAGTGGAAGAGTTACCGCTGGGGCCCCGTACTGCCCAAGGACCAGGTCCCCGGACTCGTGGACCCGGACGGCATGCTCCGGCACGAAGTCTTCGGCGAGAATGGCGTCTACCGTCACAGTTCACCGGCCGAGGCGTACCGTGAGGCCGTGGCGCAGATGCGGACGGCCCTCGACGACGGCCTGGACCCGACGCACATCGACTCGCACATGGGCACGATGCAGTACGACGGGAAGTACTACCTGCGCTACGTCCGCCTGGCGCTCAAGTACGACCTGCCGCTGCGCATGCCGTCCCAGGACCTCTGCAAGAAATACGGTTTCGGCTGGATGCGCCCCGCCCTGCGCACACTCGGCTTGGTCTTTCCCGACTATCTCATTTTCCAGGAAGAACACCGCGGCGCCACGGCGCAACAGCACTGGCACGCGATCCTGAAGGAACTGAAGCCCGGCGTGACCGAGCTCTTCATCCACCCGGCGCTGGCTACGCCGGAAATGCAGGGCATCACGTCGACCCGGCTCTGGCGCCACGGCGAGTTTCAGACGTTCCTCGACGATCCCGACACGCGCCGCATCCTGCAGGAGCAAGGCGTCGTGCTCATCGGCTACCGCCCTCTGCGCGACCTGCAGCGCGGCCAGACGCCAGGCCGCTAGTGCCGGCGGGCGCCTGGGTTGACGGTTAGCTCTCCCGTGCGTTTGGTCCGCTTGCTCAGGTGGGCCCGTCCGGGACATAGGGGGACACGCCCCCCCCCTCATACCGGTATGCGGCATACGGCCGGTCATCATCATCACGAACCTTGGCGTACGGCGCGGGGACGCCTATCTTTCACAGAGGCGAAGCTGCAGTCCTCGACCGTGACCGAATGGATCCGGAGGCGCGCGTGAACATCAGAATCGGCATGACGATCCAGGTCCTGACCCTCTCGGGGGCAGCTATGATGGCCTCGAACCCGGGCGCAGCCCAAGACGCGGTGCCCACCTCGAACGGGTGGCTCGATGCGCAGGAACTCGGCGCGTCAGGCTCGCAGTTCGAGAGCAAGGCTGCGACTACGGACGGCTCGAACCGGATCGCGATCGAAAACGTCGGGGACTTCAAGGCCGGCCAGGGCGTCACCATCTCGAAATGCAACATCCAGTGTACGACCCGTCTGTACGGCCCCGGCGACCCGTATGGCCCGGGTGGCGCTGCGCGCGACGCGAAGGACGCGGTCGAAATCCGCGGTTACGACGGCACAGCCGGGGGCTGGTTGGTCTACATCCTGGAAATTGACGGTGCCAATCCAACAACCTTCCGCTGGAGCGACAACCTCGTGCGCGGCAACCAGTGGCGGGGGACGCGAGTCCCGGTCGCCGCCGACTGGCAGAAGCTCAGCAACGGCATCGAGGTCAAGCTCGGCAAGCGCGACTGGCAGCCGGGCGAGTTTGTCAGTTTTACCGCGCGTGATCAACGGCTCACCACGATCGAGAAAATCGAGGGGAACACCCTGGTCCTGAAGCACCCGGCGAACCGCACCGTGGTTGACGCGGTGGTGCGGCACAGCGACACGGCCGCACTCCAAGCGGCGATCGATCGTGCCATCCGGGAGAGGAAGAACCTGTCGATACCCGCAGGTTACTACCGGCTCAGGTCGAGCCTGTTGGTACGCAACCCGGAGGGTCTCCTCATTGAGGGCGCGGATGGCGTCAACACCGTCCTGGACATCAGCGAGGGCGCCGGTGCGTGCTTCTCCCTCCAGGGCGGCACCGAGGTCACGATCCGCAACGTCCGCCTGCTCGGACACACGGGCATGGAGGAGCAGGCGGGGTACTTCACCTCGTCGAGCGGATTTTCGTTCTGGGCCTGCGCCCTGAAACCGTGCAATGGGGTGGGCATCGGCGGCACGGAACGCGTCCTGGTCGAGAACGTCCACGCCAGCCGCATGGCCTCCGAGTGCTTCATCTCCGGCGGCCCGTACCGCAAAGGCCAGGAGGAACCGGCGAAGTACACCAAGTCGCTGACCTTCCTTCGCTGCTCGGTGACCGACTGTGCAGCCAACGCCTTCAACAACTGCGACTTTGCCGAGAGCACCAGTATTCTCTATTGCCGCGTGGACGGCGCCGGCTGGCACATGTACGAGGGGTCGGGCCGGTTCATCAAAATCGTCGGCAACTACATCCGCAATGCCGGCCCGATCACCATCGGCGATATCCCCCACAACCTGCCGCGCACCGGCCTCAGGCATCTCGAGGATCTCGGTGCCGGACAGGCGGTGGTGACCGACAACGTCCTGGAAGGCATTGGCCGCTGCGGCGGCATCGCCATCAACCATGGCCCGACGCAGGTGATCGTCGCCAACAACCTGTTCATCAACTACAACGGCACCGCCATCAACGCCTCAAGCAACACCGTGCACTGGTCCTTCCCGCCACAGAATATCATCATCACCGGCAACATCATCGACCTGACCTGCACGGACGACAAACCCCGCTGGCGCTCGGGCATCAGCGTCAGCACGTCAGACACGACCGTGAGCGACAACCAAGTCTACGTCCGTGGTGCTTGTGCTCCCAACGTGACCGGACTGCGGATCGGCGAGTCGGCGCAGAACCTCAACATCCACGACAACCTGGTCCGGAACTGCAGTACCGGCCTGTCGGCGCATCGGTTGGAGGGGAGAGTGGTGAAAGTCACCGACCCTTCCCGCTTCACGGTCGAGGGCATTCCCTATCCGTGGCGCTACTCCGGGTTCTACAAAGGCTGGAATCTAGTGTGGCTCGGTGAGGGCAAGCCCCGTATACCGTGCCTCGCCGACGTGTTCGACAACGACACGCTCGAGTTCCGGCTCGCGCAACCTTGCGAGGGCATGCAACCGGGCGACAAGTTCAACCTGTATCCGCCCGCCGCCAACTGGCAGATCCACGGCAATACCATCACCGGTTGCCAGACGCCGGTTCTGCTCGACGCTCACGGCAGCCCGACGTCGCGGGTCCGGGACAACCTGATCAGCCGCGGCGAGGCGACCGGCGTCAAGCAAGCCGTCGATGTGCGCGGCCAGTTCGACCTCACCGGCAATCACATCTCCGGGTTCGACGAACCGGGCGCCGTGGCGCTGTCGCTCGGCCCGGACAACCTCGGCCGCGCCTGGCCGAACCTGATCCGCGACAACGTCTTCCAGCGCTGCACCGCCACGGTGCGCGAAGCGCGCCCCGGCCTGTGGCAAACCTGCGTTGCCCAGAGAAACGTGTTCCTCGACTCCCCCGAACCGCCCGCGCCAGCCCCCCCACCCGCGAAGTAGTCCGCCCACGCTCCACCCGCGACTCCCATGAAACTGAGGGGCCCGGGAGCCCGCGAGGACGCGGGCGCTCCAGGGACTGGCACGGGGGGCTGACTTTGGAGCGCCCGCGTCCTCGCGGGCTCCAAAAGCGTCGTCACCAGTTTCACCTCGGTATGACCGGGCGGTACGCCGCCCGGACGACGCTGACGCATCACAATCACCCCAGGGCTGTTTCAAGATCTGGCACCACGTCTCGGAAGGCCACGCCTCCGCGCACACCCGGTAGGGGCGGCCTGTCCTCAGGCCGCCCCCCCCGGCGTGGGGACACGCCGGGGGGTACTCGCTGCACGCGACGGTCACGAATCTTGAAACAGCCCTGCAATCACCCTCGCCAGGGGGTGCTCCTCTCCAACCATTCAACTATATTACCCGTCGTTCACTTTCTTGTCCTCTATGCAGCTTTCACGTTCGTGACGTGACGGTGTACGCGCGCGCGCACCGTCGCACCCAAGACCGGACGCTTGGAGATTGGCAGTCCATGTTTGACCTATTCAAGACACGCGCTCAGGCCGTGAGCGCGGAAGTTCACCGGCTCCCGACCCGGAACGGTACTGTCGATTTCGTTCTCAACCTTCTCGCAAGCGAGAAGGTTGCCGACGCGGCCGGCTTCGGTGCCGTCTGGGCCAACGGCTCGTTCCTGACTGGCGTGGACACCGAAACGTTGGCGCGAAAAGTTCCCGGCCTTTCCTTTGCCGTGACCCGCGAACGGGCCAAGGAGGCGAGAATCGGCATCACCCAGATGGACTGGGGCCTGGCCAACACCGGGTCCCTGGTGGCGGACCAGACCGCCGTGGAACAGCGCCTCGCCTCCTCCCTGCCGTGGATCCATATCGCACTCCTGCCGTCCAACCGCATTCTGGCGGACATTCCCGCGCTGATGCAGAAGCTGTCCCCGGACAAGGCCGCATATATCGCCTTCATCACCGGCCCCAGCCGCACCGCCGATATCGAACGCGTGCTCACCATCGGAGTCCACGGCCCCGAACGCCTCGTCATCTGCGTCGTCGACGAGCCTTGGGAGGTGAACTCATGAACCGCAAGATGCAGACCGCCATTGACCAGGCCATCGGCAACCCTGTCCTCGGCAACGCCCTCACCCGATTCCGCGAAGCCTACGTCGTCTCCCGCGCCAAGGCCTACGAGGGGATCGACTTCACCGCGTTGAAAGAGCAGATTGCCGCCGCCAGGGGTCATGTCGCGGACCACCTCGCCGAAGTCACCGAAACGTTCAAGAAGGCGGCGGAAGCACGCGGGGCCAAGGTCTTCGTCGCGCGGAGTGCGCAGGAAGCCAGGGACTACATCACCGCCCTGGCCCGCGACAGAGGCGTGAGAACGGTCGTCAAGTCCAAATCCATGGCCTCGGAGGAAATCCACCTCAACGAGCACCTCAAGAAACATGGCATTCAGGCGTGCGAGACGGACCTGGGTGAGTGGATCATTCACCTGGCCGGGCAACGGCCCTCGCACATGGTCCTTCCGGCCATCCATATGGCCAAGGAAGAGGTTTCCGACCTGTTCAGCAAAGAGATCGGCGAACGCCTGAGCACCGACATCCCCCGCCTGGTCAAAGTCGCACGCAACGCGTTGCGCGAGAAGTTCTTTGAAGCGGACATGGGCATTTCCGGCGCGAACATCGCCATCGCGGAAACCGGGACCTTGGTGCTGGTCACCAACGAGGGTAACGCCCGCCTCGTCTGCACCCTTCCCAAGATCCACGTCGCGCTCGTGGGTCTGGAGAAACTCGTCCCCACGTACACCGACGCCGCCGCCATCCTGACCGCCCTGCCCAGGAGCGCCACCGGCCAGCTCCTCACCAGCTACGTCAGCATGATCACCGGTCCCACCCCCACCGACGATGGTACCCTGAAAGAACTGCACATCGTCCTCATGGACAACCGCCGCTCCGACATGGCGCGCGACGAAAAGTTCAAGCAAACGTTCAAGTGCATCCGTTGCGCCTCCTGCCTGAATGTCTGCCCCGTCTACCTCCTGGTCGGCGGCCACGTGTTCGGCCACGTCTACACCGGCGGCATCGGCACCATCCTCACCGCCTGGTTCAACGAACTGAAAACCGCCGACGATCTGCAGGCGCTGTGCATCGGCTGCGGCCGGTGCAAGGAGATCTGTCCGGGCGGCATCGATATCCCCGGGCTCATCCTCGAAATCCGGCGCCGGTTGGTGGAAAAGGAAGGCCTGCCCTTTGTCTACAAGGCGGGTCTTACGCTCATGAAAAACCGGGGCCTCGTCCACAAGCTCCTCTGGGCCGCCAAGCTGGGCCAAAAACCGTTTGCCCGCGACGGGTACATCCGGCACCTGCCCCTGTTCCTCGCCGGATTGACGGAGCACCGGAGCCTGCCGACCATCGCCCGCGAACCGTTCTCCGAAGTCTTCAAGCGGATCGCCCAACCCGCCTGCAAGGAAAAGGCCGCGTTCTTCACCGGATGTTCCATCGAGTTTGCCTTCCCCCGCATTGGCGAAGCGGTGGTCCGAACCCTGAACAAGGCCGGCATCGAAGTGGTCCTGCCAGCCGCCCAGACCTGTTGCGGCACAGCGCAACGCGCCAACGGCGCGTTCGACCTGGCCGCCGGGTGCGCCGTCGACAACATCAAGGCGCTCGCCGCCGACACGGTCGACTACGTCGTCGTCGCCTGCGCCTCGTGCATGTCTTCGCTCAAGAAGGAATATCCCCAGCTCCTCAAGGACACGAACCATCAGGACTGCGTTCCGGACGCGGAGAAACTCGCGGCCAAGACCTACGACTTCTCGTCACTGGTCAAGAAGCTCATCCACGAAAAACGCCTGACACCGAAGACGGGACACGGCCACGGCAAAGTCACCTACCACGATTCCTGTCATGCTCGGCGACTGGTCGGAACCTGGCGAGAACCGCGAGACATCATCCAGGCTTGCGGGTATGAGCTGGCCGAAATGTACGAATGCGACACCTGCTGCGGTCTGGGCGGAACCTACACCGTCAAGCAATCCGACCTCTCCATGCGCATGCTCAAGCGCAAACTCAAGAACATCGAAGATACCGGGGCGCAATATGTGGCCATGGAATGCCCCGGGTGCCTGGTCCAGATCGACGGCGGCCTCGACCAGTCCGGCTCGAAAATCAAGGCCAGGCACGTCGCCGAACTCCTCGTCGACCAGTTCTGAGCCCCCTGCCGCGAAGCGTCAGCGGCTCCCGGGCGGAATACCGCCCGATCATGTGCGGGCGTTACTCGCGTCCGGCCGGGACTTTCTGGCAGAGTGGCGGGACCGGCTCGGTCCCGCAGGCGCCGGAGCGAGCCGCTCCGGCCACTTTGCAGCGACCCCGAGTAACATGGGAATGAAAGGTACGGCTCGTGAGGCCCCCCGCATTTCGACCTGTGCGGGTGAATCCGGCCACGGCACCGTTCGTAGTGGTGGCGCAGTCCCGGCGGTTGTCCGCCGGGCAAGACACCATCCCGCGCCAGACCGCCGCAACGCGCCGGATGGGTTCTTGGCGCTCCACTTCGTTCCGTGCACTGCGAGCCCACCACGAGCAGGCGCACCCTGGCGTCCATGGCGGGTCCTTTTCTCTCTCAGGATTTACCCGCACAGGTCCCCGCATTTCACACTTGACAAAACGCCGTCTTCCGCGTATAGTCTCGTTATGATCAACCGATTAACCACCTACCGATTCAGCGGTTGACCGTGAGGGGTTGGCGGAAGTGGCCATTGCACGACTCAGCGATATTGCGCAGCGCGCCGGCGTCTCGAAGACCGCCGTGAGCAAGGTGCTCAATGACCGGCCGATCCGCATCGGGGCAGCCAAGCGCGAGGAGATCCTCAAGCTCGCCCGTGACCTGCGCTACCGCCCCAACATCATGGCCCGCAGCCTGAACCGGCGCAGCACGCGCACCGTGGGTGTGGTGGTCTACGACATGTCGACGCTGTTCTACCCGCAACTCCTCCGCACCTTGGAGTTGGCCCTGGCCTGCGAGGGGTACCAGACCCTGATCTGCAATACGGAAGACAACCCGGCCCGGGAACGCGAACAGATCGACAACCTGCTCGGGCGCCTGGTCGACGGCTTGGTTGTCGCGCCCGCCTGCGGTGTCGGCAATATCGAGTACTTCCGCGGCATTCACGATCAGGGTACCCCGTTCATCCTGATCGACCGCTACTTCCCCGACGAACCGTTCCGCTTCCTGGTCACGGACAACCAGGCTGCGGCCAGGAATGGGGCCGCGTGGCTACTGGATTGCGGGGTCCGCAAGCTGACATACTTAGGCGAGCGGGGCCGGAACCCGTCAGTTGACGAGCGCCTGGCCGGCGTACGCGCGGCGGCGGAGCGACGCGGGCTGGTGCTGAAGGATCAGGATATCGTGCTTTGCGACACCAACCGGATCAGCATCCGCAAGGCGCTCCAGCCCCGGCTCGCACAAGCCCGGCCCGGCACCGGCCTGTTTCTCGAATCGAACCGCATGCTGATGGGAGTGCTCGACACCTGCCGTGACATCGGCAAGACGGTTCCGGCAGACGTTCGCATTGTTGGGTTTGATCCGTTCGGGCCGGACCTGGCACGACCTGCAGACTTCGCGTCCCTGCGCGCACTCACCGAACCGGCCCCGACCATCCAGCAGGACACCGGGCGGCTCGCCGCACTGGCCACGGCATACCTCCTGGCAAGCTTCAAGGGAGAGAGCCCCGACGCGGCCGCTTGGCAACGCCGGTTGCCGGCCAAGTTGGTCGTCCCGGAAGACAATAAAGGAGTTGCCCCCGCATGAACGGAAGGCGCATCGTCGTCGAGGGACAAAGCCAACTCCGGTGTGAAGCGTTCGATGTCCCGGAGCAGCTCAAGGACGCCTACGACGCACTCGTCCGCAAGGACAAGGACTATCTCGGCGTCATTGTTGACTGGACGGACCAAGGCGGCTGCCCCCCCACCGCGCGACCTTCGCAACGGTCACTGGGTCACTGAGTCACTGCGTCACAGAGAACCCCCGGAACTCCGAACCTCTACAGAAGCGAAAGGCCAGCAACCATGAGCAAGAAGATCGGCGTGAAGAACGTATTCGTGACCGGCGGCAGCGGCAAGATCGGGCGGGCGTTGCTGCCCGAGTTGGTCGCGGCCGGCTACAAGGTCCGGGCGCTGCAGTTCGACGAGGCGATCGAGTGCGACGGCGTCGAACTGCTCGACGGCGACCTCCGCGACCCCAAGCTGGCCGCCAAGGCGCTCAAGGGCATGGACGGCGTGATCCATCTGGGGAACTGCAAGGAGAACCGTGACCAGTTCATGGACACGAACATCAAGGGCACGTTCTACCTGCTGGACGAGGCCATGCGCCGGCCGCACATCAGACAGTTCATCCAGGCGGGGTCGGACGCACGTGCCGGCATCTTCTACCATCCGCGGCCATACCCAATCGCCGAGGACTTTCCCCACGCCGCGTACCCCGGCTACTACGCTTTCTCCAAGGTGCTCGAGGAAGTCATGTGCGAGCAGTACCGAATCCAGTACGGAACGCCGATCACCGTACTGCGCTTCTCGTGGGTGCACGAGGACGACGACTTCCTCTGCCACGTCACCCTGCGCGAACCCAACTTCGGCGTACCGGTGTGGAAGGAACTGGCGCGGACTCCGCAGCAGAAGAAGTTCTTCAAGAACGGCCTGGACGGTGTCGCCTGCCTGGTGCACCCGGGCGGCCGCCCCGGCGTACGGCACATCGTCGGCATCAAGGACGCCGTGCAGGGGATCATGCTGTCGCTGAATAACCCGGCGGCGCTCGGGCACGCGTTTGCCATCACGGGCCCGTCCGCCTTCAGCTACGACGTGGCCGCCAAGTACCTGGCCAAGAAACTGGGCCTGCCGGTGGTCGAATTCGAGTGCGACGACTTCCATGACTTCAGTCACACCATTGCGAAGCCGCGCTCGATCCTCGGCTACGACCCGCAGTACGACATCTTCAAGATCATCGACGAGGGCGTCGCGTTCCGGAAGGCGGGCGGCAAACGCCACCCGATCAAGTACATCGGGTGAGGCGCGGCAGCGCAGGTTTCAGGTGTCAGGTTTCAGGTGTCAGGTTTCAGGAGGGAGCGATCGGACAGATCCGCCGGATCGGGCAGATGCGAGACGGCGGGAGCACGGCGCTCCGGCGACACCCGACACCCGATCGAGGGATGAGGGACCAAACCTGAAAGCTGAGGGAAGACGCGCCCTCGACACCCGACACCCGATCGAGGGATGAGGGACCAAACCTGAAAGCTGAGGGAAGACGCGCCCTCGACACCCGACACCCGACACCCGACACCCGACACCCGACACCCGACACCTGACACCTGACACCTGACACCTGACACCTGACACCTGACACCTGACACCCGACACCTGACACCTGACACCTGACACCTGACACCTGACACCTGAAACCTGAAACCAAACCAGAGAGGAACATATGAAGACGGTACGATTCGGAATCATCGGGCTGGGTTTCTTCGGCGAGAAGCATGCGGAAGTGCTGGCGGACATGCCGGGCGTGGAGTTGGCGGCGGTGTGCACGCGGCGGCGCGAGCGGCGCGAGGCGGTGGCGCGGCAGTTCGGCGTGCCCAAGCACTACGGCGACTACCACGAACTGCTGGCCGACCCGGACATCGACGTGGTGGACATTGTGACCTACGTCGACGACCACCGCGACATCGCCGTGGACGCGTTGAAGTCGGGCAAGCACGTATTCCTCGAGAAACCCATGGCCGAGAGCGTGGCGTCCTGCGATGCGATCCTGCGTGCGGCGAAGAAGGCACGCGGATCCTTGATGGTCGGGCACATCTGCCGGTTCGACATGCGCATCAGCCTGGCGCAGCAGGCCGTAGCCGAAGGCCGCATCGGCAAGATCGTCTCCATGCACGCGACCCGGAACCTGCCGCGCACCGTCGGCGCCCAGGTGCTGGACAAGATCTCGCCGCTCATGGGCGACGGCATTCACGATACGGATCTCATGCTGTGGCTGACCGGGAGCAGGATCCAGACCGTCTACGCCCAGAACGTACGCGTGAACGCGTTCAAATACCCCGACATCGGCTGGGCCATGTACCGGTTCGAGAGCGGCGCGATCGGCGTCGTGGAGGACGTCTGGTTCCTGCCCGAGAACACACCGTTCCAGATCGACGCGCGCTTCGAGATCATCGGCACGGAAGGCGCCATCTACATCGACTGCGGCAATGCCGGGCTGGCGATCAACGACGCCAGCGGCCTGCACCAGCCCGACACCGCCTACTGGCCGAAACTGCACGGCGCCAGCGTCGGCGCGCTCCGCCACGAGCTCGCGTACTTCGCCAACTGCGTCCGCACCGGCGCGAAGCCCGACGTCGTCACCCCCGTCGAAGCGCGCAACGCCGTGGCCGTGATGTGCGCGGCGGAAAAGTCCGCGGCGTCGGGCAAGGTCGTGAAGATGTGAGGGAGACACGGGACGATGCTTGGGGGCGCGTGGGTCAGACCGGTCAGACGCGTCGGACAAGTCAGACGCGTCCGACGCCCCCGACACCCTGAACCCTGACACCTGAAACCTATTCCCAGGAGCCCCAACCATGACTTTTGATCACATCGGACTGATCACCAAGAAAAAGAAGGCAAACGAGGACTGGGTCGAGTCGACCCGCGTCTGGGTAACGAGCCCGAAGAATCATCCGTTCCACGTCGAGTGGCTGCGGTTCGAGCCGGACACGCCGGTCAAGGGCCCGGTGCGTACCCAGCCGCATGTCGCCTATCGCGTCAAGAACCTCGAGAAAGCGGCCAAGGGACTGAAGGTCCTGATCGAGCCGTTCGAAGTCGGCGGCTTCGTGCGTGTCGGGTTCTACCAGGCGGAGGACGACGCCGTGGTTGAACTGATGCAGTACGTGGGCGACGGCAAGGCTTGGTTCGGCAAGAAGAAGTGAGGGGCTCGGAAGCTGAGCACGGCGTAGAACAGTTTCATCGACGTAATGAAGGAACTCGTCGGGCACTGCGCCGGGAACGGGCAGCCGTTCTGCTTTGAAACCGGCCAGGAGCTTCCCTCTGCGCTCAAGCGGACCATCCGGGACAAGGGTTCAGGGGGCCCATCGCGATCGAGCGGGAGATCTCGGGGCCGCAACAGAAGGCTGACATCCTCAAGGCAAAGGACCTACTGGAACCGTTCCTTGACCTATAGAGAGAAGGTAACTGCCCCGGTCCCAGGGTTCAGGATTCAGGTAAGTTTCAGACACCCGAGGTCCATTGGAGCTGGATTCTCGAGCGGAGGGATGAGTTTCCCCTTCTGAATTGCCTGAACCCCGAACCCTGAACCCTCCCTACCTGAGGAGTTACGAGAAAAGAGGCCATTCGATGACTCCACGCGAGCGCGTCATTGCGGCGATCAACCATCGGGAGACCGACTTCGTCCCGTACATGCTTCCCATCGAAGCGGAGCCCGTCGGGCGGCTGGATGCCCACTATGGCGGCCCGAGTTGGCGCCAGCGCATCGTCAACCATTACGTCACCGCTGCGCCCGACTGGGGCTACCGGGGCGATGCCGTCAAACCGTACACGGACAAGTACGGCACCACCTGGCAAGGCATGAACATCTTCCACATCACCGAACCACGGCTGTCGGAGCCGACGCTGGAGGGATATCGGCCCCCGACCGACAAGGAGATGCTGCCGGATGCCAGGTTCGAGGAGATGAAGAAGTGGGTAGCGGACAACCACGACCGGTTCACCATCGCCGGAATGGGCCTGAGCTTCTGGGAGCGGGCCTGGGCGCTGCGCGGGATGGAGAACGTTCTGGTCGACCTCATCGAGTCCCCACGTTTTGTCGAGGAACTGCTCGATATGCTGATGGAACTGCAGATGACGGTTGGCGCACGGCTCATGACCATTCCCGGGCTGGACGGCGTCTACTTCGGCGACGACTTCGGCGCCCAGAACGGGGTGATCATGGGGCTGACGCACTGGCGGCGGCTCTTCAAACCACGCCTTGCCCGGATGTACGGGCAGGCGAAGGCGGCCGGCAAGTATGTCTACATCCACTCGTGCGGTGACAATTCTGAGATCCTCGGCGACCTCATCGATATCGGTGTGGACATCTTCAACCCCGCTCAGCCCGAACCGCAAGACCTGTACGCGCTCAAACGCAGGTACGGCAAACACGTCACCTTCGACGGCGGGATCGGCTGCCAGCAACTGCTGCCGCGGGCAACGCCAGACCAGATCCGCGCGGAGATCGCGCGCTTGTGCCGGGAATTGGGCCAGGACGGCGGGTTCATCATCGGCCCGACGAAACCGATCATGCGCGACGTCCCGACCGCGAATGCCGTCGCGTGCGTGGAGGCGATCCTGGAACAGCCGAAGGGGTAGAATGGCACGACCCATCACATCCCAAGAGCGCGTCATGGCCGCCCTGAACCACGCCAGGCCGGACCGTATTCCACGTTACGATATTCTCTTCAAGAGCTTCACGGACAACTGGCGCGCGGCCAAGAACCTGCCGGCGGAAGTGGATGCCGCGGCCCATTACCGGCTCGACATCCCCGGTTTGTTCGCCGTCCAGTCCGGACCGTTCCGGAGCCGGGCCCTACCGGAACAACGGCAGGGCGACTTCGTCGTCTCACGCGACACGTGGGGCAGAACGATACGGCGCCTGGTCGACTCCGGTTTCTCCGAGGTGGTCTCAACCGCGATCGAGAACAAGACCGATCTGGACCGACTCGAGTTTGACGATCCGGGGTCCCCCGCCTACCGCGAGGCACTCCCCAACCTCAGTGGCCAGACCGCGTATCCCTACGCCCGTGTCTCGGGTACCATGGGCCTGTTTCAAGCCTGTACCTGGCTGCGCGGCGATATCCCGTTCATGATCAACCTGCTCGACGACGAATCCTTCTGCCGCACCCTGATCGGACGGCTCAAGGACTTCCTCGCCGTGCTGGGCGAGCAGGTCGCACGCCGGACGCAGACCTTGGACTCGGCCTTCTGGGTGTACGACGACTTCAGCATCAACACCGGGCCGATGATCTCTCCGGACGTGTTCGCACGACTGTTCCTGGAACCCTATCGCGCCCTGCTCGGGCACTGGAAGTCCATCGGCATCCGGCATCTGATCCTGCACCATGACATCCTGAACGACACGACGTTGCCCATCATCGACATGTTTCTCGATGCCGGCATCACAGGTGTGCAGGGCGTGTATCCGACCGCCGGCCTTTCCCTGCCGCGGTTCAAGGCCCGCTACGGCAAACGACTCGCCGTGATCGGCGGCATGTGCAACACTCACACCCTCCCGTTCGGCTCGCGAGCGGATATTGAACGGCAGGCCGCCGCGATCGTCGACGCCGGCCGCGACGGCGGCGTGATCATCGGCTCGCATTCCATCGAAGGCTATATCCCGGTGGCGAACTACGACACCTACATTGGCACTCTGGACAGACTGGAGAACGTGGGTTGATTCCGGCCCGTGCGCCGGAGAGCCAGGAAAGGCGACTTGTGCGGCAGGAGACCCGCTCCGAGCGCTGAAGGCGCGATCACATACCAGCCCAGGGAAACGCCCTGGAAACAGGTATGGAAATGGTCCTCAGCCCTGAAGGGGCGGGACATCGCGCCCACACGGATCGGTGCGGATTGAGGCATGTCGCACCCCTTCAGGGTGCAATCGGCGGGCTGACGGGTACCCAGGGCGTTGCCCTGGGCTGGTATGTAACGCCCCGTTGGGGCTGGAGTCCGGCAAGACCGACACCTGGCGTCGGTGCCGCCCCGTGAGACATCACGGTAGGCGGCGTCCAGTACGCAGGGCGGACGAAACAAGGAGGACCGCAGATGGCTTACCGTTGTGCTGTTCTGGGTTGCGGCGGCCGGTCCGGGCCGCACATGCAGGCGTACAAGGACTTGGACAACATGCGCCTGGTCGCGGCGTGCGACATGGACGAGAAACGGCTCCAGAATGCCGGCGCGAAGTTCGGTGTCCCCGGGCTCTACACCAACCTCGACGACATGCTCCGCACCGAGAAACCCGACGTGCTGCACATCGTCACACCGCCCACCATCCGCGAAGGCCCCATCGAGCAGGCGGGCCGCGCCGGCGTGAAAGGCATCATTGTCGAGAAGCCGGTGGCGCTGAACGGGCCGCAGGCGGCAACCATCGCCGCACTGGCGAAGCAGTACGGGCTCAAGATCGCGGTGAACACGCAGCGCCGCTACGCCTCGAACTGCCAGGCCGTGCGCAAGATCCTGGCGGAGAACCGGATCGGTGACATAGTGTTCGTGCGCGGCGCGGCGCGCGGCAACATCCTGTCGATGGGCCCGCACCTGCTGGACCTGCTCCAGTTCTTCCTCAACGACCTGCCGCCGAAAACGGTCTGGGCCTGCGCGCACGGCATGAACGGCTACGACTACAACCACCCGGCGCCCGCCAAGGTGCTGGCCCGGTTCGTGTACCCGAACGGCGTTACGGCCTACATCGAAGATGCCGACGACGCCGTGTGCACGCCCGGCGAGGAAGGCTTCTGGCAGAACCACCGTCTCGATTTCTGGGGCAGCAAGGGCCGTGCCTGGTACGTGCAAAACCACGACTGCGGCTACCAGGCCGAGGGCATGGCCACACCCGTCGCGGAGCCGACCCCCTGGGCGACCGAGGACCTCACCGGGCAGCGCGAGTTCACCCGCGCCATGGGCGAGTGGCTGGCCGACGACCGCCGCCCGCACGGGAACCGACTCGACAACAGCCTGCAGCAGTTCAACATGTTCATGGCCACCATGCTGTCCATACATCTGCGCCGCCCGGTCGAGTTCCCGGCCAACGTGCCGGCCGACATTGTGGCCACGGTGGAAAAGGAACTCAAGCAGTGATGCGGCGGCAGGCACGACGGACAGCAGCAGTGGCGCGGGACCTCCGGGACCGCAGCAGAGTGCTCGGGGCCGTCCCGGCCCGAGTACCCCGCTTCGGCGCGGGACGCGCCGAGCCACTGCGCGCTCAGTCCCGTCGTCCCCGGGTGGCGTCGGGAACGGACAACACAGCATAGGGAGACCTCCATGACCAAGGTACGAATTGGTGTTCTCGGTGCGGGCCGGGGCGTGGCCCTGGCCAAAGCGATGTCCCTGGCGCCCAGCGCCGCGCTCGCCGCGATTTGCGACGCCGACGAGAAGCGCCTGGCCGCCGCGGCGGGCATCGTCTCCAAGACCTACCGCCGCTACGAGGACATGCTTGAGGCACCGGACATCGATGCCGTGCTGGTGGCCTCGCCCATGCCGCTGCACGCGCAGCACTCGGCGGCGGCGCTCAAGGCCGGCAAGCACGTGCTTTCCGAGGTGACCGCCGCCACGAGCCTCGAGCAGTGCTATGAACTGCTCGAGGCCGTCAAGGCGTCGGGCCGGAAGTACATGCTGGCCGAGAACTACTGCTACTACCGCCCCTGGATGATCGTTATGGGCATGGTGCGCGCCGGCCTGTTCGGGGAGGTCTACTACGGCGAATCGGACCAGATCCAGGACTTCAAGGGCGGGCTGTCGCACCCCGACACCGGCTACAACTGGCGCACGGCGGAACTGGCCATGCGGCGCGGCCACCAGTACATCACGCATAACCTGGGGCCACTCTACCAGGCCATGGGCAACGAGCGGATCAAGACCGTCGTGTGTCTGGGCTCCGGACAACACCACCTGCCGTGGGCCAAGGCGGACGACACCTGCATCGTGCTCGGCCAGACGTCGAGTGGGAAACTGGTCCGGATCCGCCTCGACTTCTTCTCCACGCGTCCGAACAACTACACCTACTCCGGACTGCAGGGCACCAGCGCCTGCTACGAAGGGCCGCGCGGCCTGAAGGACGAACACAAAATTCACGTGAAAGGCCAAACACCGCCCGGCACCTGGCAGAGCCTGGAGGAACTCGCCACGTACCTGCCGCCCGCGTGGAAGGCCTTGCCCGCCGACAAGGCGGGGAGCTACGACGGCGGCTCGGCGCTGATGATCGAGGACTTCGCACGCGCGATCCTGGACAACACACGCCCGCCGATCGATGTGATCGACGCCTTGAACATGACGGCACCCGGGCTGATGTCGGAGGTGTCCGCCGAGCGCGGTGGCGCACCAGTCGACGTCCCGGAGTTCAAGTAGCCTGCCCCGCCACGATCCATTTTCGCGGCGGGTTGAACAGAACGACGGCACACACCGTCACGGAATGAACTGAACCATCGCTCGGAGGTGCATGATGGACACGGTCAGATTGGGTATCATTGGTTGCGGAGGCATGTGCGGCGCCCACCTGAGTACGCTCGGAGGCAAGTCGCCACACACGTCGGAAGCGCTCCGTCCGTTCGCCGGGAAAGTGGAGATTCGGGGTTTGGTTGACGTCAACCTGGCAAAAGCCGAAAGCCACCGCCAGAAGTACGGTGGCGAGTATGTCACTGACGACCCGGAAAAGATCTTCAAAGACCCGAAGATCGACGCCGTACTGATCGCGACGTGGCACGACACGCATGCACCGTTCTCGCTGCGCGCCATGGAGTGCGGCAAGCATGTCCTGATCGAGAAACCGATGGCCATGACCGAGAAGGAATGCGACGACATCCTGGCCGCCGTCGACCGTTCCGGCCTCACCTACATGGTTGCGTTCCGCTCGCGTTTCGCCAAGGGCGCCAACGCCGTGAAGCGCGAGTTCCCGAAGCCGGATAACATCATCGCGCACGCCCGGACCCCCGGCATCTGGAGCGAGTCCTCCTGGGCGCAGGACCCGATCAAGGGCGGCGGCCAGATCCTCTCGCAGGCGTGCCACGTGGTAGACCTGATGTTCTTCCTGGCCGGCGCCGAACCCGAGTCGGTCTACGCCACCGGCGGCGTCTTCCACCACTCGCGCCCGGAAGTCATCGACACCATCAACGCGGCGGTCCGCTACAAGAACGGCAGCGTCGGCGCGTTCCTCGGCGGCGACGGTGGCACGGGCGGGCTGTTGACCGGGCACCCGCTGGGCACCGGCTGCCCGTTCTTCGTCATGGTGGTGGACAAAGGCCGCAGCGCCATTGCGCTCGATCACGGGCACAACTGTCGGTTCGAGTCGTCCGTCCCGGAGTCGGTCTGGAAAAAGCCATTCGACGCGGGCAATTTCACCGTCGACCTGGGCGAGGCGGCCGCCGGCGGCGTCCCCGACATTCTGCCGACGTTCGCGCGCGTAATCCTCAATCACGAAACGCCGCCCGCCACCGCGGTCGACGGCGCGCGGACGACGCGGTTCATCCTCCGGTGTTTCGAATCGGCACGCACCGGCAAGATCATCAAGTTCTGAGGCGGCGAAACAAAGAGGTTTCAGGTGTCAGGTGTCGGGTTTCAGGTTTCAGGGGGAACCGTCGTCAACGGCACCACATACGCCCCGTCCGTTGGGTCCGTTTCGTCCGTTTCCCCCAGCCATCAGAGGCGCTTGCGAAACCTCCGGTTTGTGCAAGCGGAGGGTTCGGGGTTCAGTAAGAGAGTTTCCTGCCTGAACCCTGACACCCTGAACCCTGGTTCCTGGCGCTTGCAGGGGTTCTGCAAGCGCCTCATCAATCAAGAAGGAGACCCCCATGATCCGACTCGGATTCGTTGCAGGCACCGGCATCTACCACGCGGTGCAGTTCTCCAAGATGTTCAACGGTCTCAACGAGCAGTACAAGCACCTCGATCCGTGCGGCGGTGGCGCGCCCATGACGCGCATCGAGGGCGCCACGGTCGTGAAGGTCTTCGACAAAAACCGCCAGCATGCGGAGAACCTGGCGAAGTTCGCCAACGTGCCGACGGTCGCCGCCAGCGCCGAAGAAATGCTCGACGGCGTCGATGCCATCTACATTGGCGACGACCTGACGCTGAAGCAGTACCAGTACGCCCGCATGTTCGTCGAGCGCGGCATCCCCACATTCATCGACAAGCCGTTTGCCGACAATGTGCCGGCCATCCGCGAACTCCTCGAACTGGCGCGCGATCGCAAGTGCCTGCTCATGTCCTCCTCGGCGCTGAAGTACACCAAGGAGTTCGCGCCGGTGAGCAGCGGCGAGGCCAACGTGGGCGACATCGTCATGGCCTGCACCATGGGGCCTGCCGACCTCAGCCTCGCGCGGCCTTTCCTGTTCTACGGCATGCACTCGGTGACCTTGGGACACTGCCTCATCAACAGCCGGCCCGTCGAGGTCTTCGACGTCGGCGAACGCGGCCGCACCGTTGTGCAGGTGAAGTACATGAACGGCGCACAGCTCACCGTCATGTGCCCGCACGGCGTGCCGGTCGGGTTCCAGGGCCTGGTCCAGGGCACCAAGGGCAGCTTCTACGCCAAGGTGGCGGACTCGGGGCATTTCTACTCGACCATGCTGAAGGATTTCCTCGCCATGGTCCAGGCCGGCAAGCAGACCTTCGACCTGCTCCAGGCCATCGAGGTCATCCAGATCTGCTGCGCCCAGGAAGAGTCCGTCCGCACCGGCAAACCGGTGCGACTCGGATGATCCTGAAGAGACCACCTTGTTGGGCCAGCCGTGCGTTCGTCGGGGGTGGGGGACGCACGGCGCAGGTCCACTGGCCCACCGTCACTGATCGCGATCGATTGCGGCCGATTGCAGTCGACCGCGGTCGGTGGGCTTCTGAGTCCAGACGCACCCCGGATGGAGCCCGCCGGGCTGCGGCCCACCCCATCACTTGCTTCGGGCATTTCCGCAATCTGGCAGTATAATTGCCTTGCCGTCGAATGGAGACCGGACGCGGGCCCGGGCTGGCACCGCCACCCCACCGCAGGTCCACGTGAGTGCTCTCGACGGCGCGTGGAGGGCGATTTCCGTGGGAACACTCCGTACTGCACTTGAGACAGGTACCCCGCAACTGGGCCTCGTCATGACGTATCCTGTGCCGGGCGCCCTCGAGCGGATCGGCGCGGAATGGGACTGGGTCTGGATCGACACCCAGCACGGCCAGTTCGGATACCAGGACATGCTGGCGATGGTGCGTGCCTGTAACCTCGTGCAACGGCCGGCGATCGTGCGCGTACCGGGGCACGATTCCGACGTCATCGGTCTGGCTCTGGACACCGGGGCCGATGGGGTCATGGTGCCGCTGGTCGACACGCTCGAGCAGGCCAGGAACGCCGTCAGGGCCGCGAAGTTCCCGCCACTCGGCAATCGTTCCTATGGCGGGCGCCGGCCCGTCGACCTGTTGGGCCGGACGTACGCGGAGACGGCCAACACCGACACGATGCTGGTGGTCCAGATCGAGTCGCCCGAGGCGGTCGGGAACGCAGACGCGATCGCAGCCACGCCGGGAGTGGACGCACTGCTGCTGGGCCCCAACGATATCCTGCTGCGCCACGGGCGGCCGGCGACCACGCCCCTGACAAAGGAGACACTTGGCCACGACCTGGAAGCAGTCGCCGCCGCGTGTCGCCGGCACGGCAAGATCGCCGCCACCACCGGCATGCGCGGCGAAACATTCACGTTCTGTGTGAACCTGGGCTACCGCATGCTCGCGATCGGCAACGACGCGGCATTCCTGGCCGCCACGTCGAAGCAGGCTTCCGCCGAGGCGCGCGAACTGCTCAAAAGTCTGCTGCGGCCGGGGTCGCCCTGCTGAGGCGCGAAGGGACCAGACTCTGCACCCGACACCCGTCCCCGCCGCCCGAGTGGAGCGGTGACGAGACGGTGACGGTGAACGAGCAGCAGGAGGGCGTTGCCATGCCCAGTCGTCTGCGCCTGGGGCCGTGTGCGTCGGTGGTTCTCTGCGCCGTCTGCTGCCTGGGGCCGCGCGTGACCGCCGCGCCCCTGTCGCTGCCCGCCGGCGGCGGACTGCTGCTGCGACAGGCGCCGTGACCGGCAAGGGGCCGCGCAAGAATAACTTGCCAGGCATGCCACGCCGCGAGACCTGGCGGCCACCCAAAGGCGCGGTATACTTCCTCGGTATCGCGAGGGACGATTGCAGTGGAGGACACTCACCATGGCCAGGACCATTCGCTGGGGCATCATGGGGACCGGGATGATCGCCGCGAAAGTGGCGCCGTTGATTGCGGCGGCCAAGAACACCAAGGTGGTCGCGGTCGGGTCGCGCAAGCTCGAGACGGCAAAGGCGTTTGCCGCCAAACTGAGCATCCCGCGGGCGCACGGGAGCTACGAGGCGTTGCTCGCCGACCGTGACGTGGATGCCATCTACCTGACGCTGCCGAACTCGCTGCATGCGGAGTGGGCGATCAAGGCAGCACGGGCTGGCAAGCACATCCTGTGCGAGAAGCCGCTCGCGGTTACCGTAACGGAGGTGGACGCCATGGTGGCGGCGGCACAGAAGAACCAAGTCGTACTGATGGAAGCGTTCATGTACCGCTGCCACCCGGCCACGCTGCACATCAAGCGGCTGGTGACGGCCGGCGACATCGGCGAGGTCCGACTCATCCGCGCGACGTTCTGCTACAACTGGCACGCGCCACAGAACGTCCGTTACAGTCTGCCCCTGGCGGGCGGCGCGCTCATGGATGTGGGCTGCTACTGCCTGAACTTCGCCCGGTACATGGCCGGCGTCGACCCCATTGAGATGAAAGCCACGGCGCTGATCGGCCCGGACAGCCGCGTCGACGAGACCATCGCCTGCACGTTGCGGTTCCCGAACGACGCCCTCGCCGTTCTCCTGGCGGGCATGCGGAACAACACACCGTCCGGCGCAGAGGTCTGGGGCAGCGAGGGCCACATCGTCACGACCACGCCGTGGTTCCCGGATGCGAAGCGCGCCGTCTTTTCACTGACCAGGGGCAAAGAGACGCGCGAGATCGTCATCGAGAACGGCGGCAACGAGTACACGCTCGAGGCCGAGAACCTGAACGCCTGCATCCGCGGCGAGGCGCAACCCATCATGCCGCTGTATGAGAGCCGTGTGAACACCGGCGTCCTGCACGCACTGCTGCAGTCGGCGGGCGTAATCGCGGGTTAGCCGCCTGAGCGGCTATCTCTGAAACAACATGTTTGTCGTAACGGGTATCGAGGGTCACTGAGTCACCGAGTCACGGCATCAAGTCACTCATCTCAGGAACCATCTCCCATGAACAAAACGATCAAGACCATTCCCCGTGTCGCCCCGGCGGCGTACCGGTATGTCCAGGAGGTGCTGGATTTCGGGTTTCACAACGCGCACTCCGTGGGCATGACGGCCCGGCTCGAACGCGACTTCGCGGCCCGGTTCGGCCAGAAGTACGGCATTGCGCACTGCAACGGCACGGCCACGCTGCAGACCGCGCTGTTGGCCGCAGGCGTGGGCGTCGGCGACGAAGTCATTGTCCCGACGTTCACCGTGTTCTCAACCCCGGCGGCCGTGCTGCAGTGCAATGCGGTGCCAGTGATCGTCGACGTCGATCCGGACACGTGGACCATCAGTGTGGATGCGATCCGCAAGCACCTAACGCCGCGCACCCGCGCCATCATCCCGGTGTCGATCTGCGGACTGCCGCCCGACCTGGATCCCATCATGGAGCTGGCGCAAGCGAACAAGCTGGTGGTGATCGAGGACAATGCACAGTGCGTGCTCGGCTGGTACAAGGGCCGTGTCGCCGGCTCGATCGGGCACTTCGCCAGTTTCAGTTTCCAGGCGTCCAAGACCATCACGTGCGGAGACGGCGGCATCCTGACCTGCTCCGACGACACCCTGGCACTGGCGGCGCGAAAGGCAGCCACGCTGGGATTCAAGGACTTGACGGTGAAGCCGGGTGCCACGGTCGTCCCGGAGAGCCTGCGCTGCCGGCCCGACTACCAGCGGCACGCGTCGCTGGGCTGGAACCAGCGTCTACCCGAGGTGGCTTGCGCCGTGGCGTTGGCGGAACTGGAACGCGTCGACGAACTGACGGAGATGCGCCGGTACTGCGCCATGGCCTTCGACCAGGTGGTCCGCGAGTTCGACTGGGTCGTGCCGCAACGCACGCCGGAGGGGTATGTCAACGCCTACTGGAACTACGCGGTGCAGTTCCGGCACGATGACGTTCCTTGGTCCAAGCTGCTGGATACGTTCGTCAGCCTGGGCGGCGACGGATTCTACGGCTCCTACCAGCCGGCGCACCTGGAACCGGTCTTCGCCAACCTGAACCGTGCCGTGGACGCGAACCCCGCGCGGTATCCGCACTTCGCCGGACGCCTCCCGCGCTACTGCAAGGGCATCTGCCCGAACTGGGAGGCAATCCAGCCCCGCATCGCCATGCTGAAGACGAACTACTTCGCGACCGACGCGGCGGACCAACAGGCGGAGATTCTTGCGCAGACGCTGAAGCGGTTTGCGTGAGGGGCGGCGGACCGCGTCCATCGGCCGAGCGAAGACTATCGATGGCCTTGGGTCAGAGAGGCGGTGGGCCCGAGCCAGAGGTGACCCAGCACACAGTGGCTCGGCGCGTCCCGCGCCGAAGTAGAGTACTCGGGCCGGTCTCTGGCCGAGGACCTCGGGCCGGGACGGCCCCGAGCACCCTACTGCGGTCCCGGAGGTCCCGCGCCACTGACTGCCGCGCTGCGGGTCAGCGCTTCTTGGCGCGGAAGGGCTTGCCGGTGCGGGCGGCCTCGTAAATGGCGTCCATCAGTTCGCTCTGGATGATGCCGTTCATCGGGCTGGTGCGCGGTTCGGCCCGGCCCAGAATGGCATCGACGAAGTTCTCGGCCGGCTCGCACGCCTTGCCGGTGATCTGCGGGTACTTGACCTTGTTCGCGCCCTCGAAAATGTTGACCCAACCCGCGCCCCAGCCGTCGATCTCGACCCGGCCGTTGTCGAAAATGAAGACCATGTGCGAACCGCCGCCCGGGCAGTTGCCGCTGATGCAGATGCTGGCCATGACGCCGTTCTCGAACCGGATCACGAACACACTGTTGATGTCGACCTTGGAGCCGTGATTGTCGATGATCGAGTACACCTCGACCGGGCGCGACTCGACGGACCAGCAGAGGCTGTTCAGCAGGTGCGCGCCGCTGTCGTACGCCTGGCCGCCTCCCGAGAGCGCCGGGTCCTGACGCCACTTGCCGACGGTCAACCGCAGCCAATCCTGGGAGATGAAGCCGTTGACCATCTCCAGCTTGCCGAACGTGCCCTTGCGGATCTGGTCGCGCAGGTAGGCGAACTCCGGCGAGCACGGCGTGTTGTAGGCAACGATGAAGACCTTGCCCGTCTTGTCCACTTTCTCCTTGATCTTGTAGGCGTGCTCCGACGAGGTCACCATCGGCTTCTCCATCAGCACGTGACAGCCGGCATCGAGCGCCTGCATGCCCTGCTCGAAATGCTGTGTGTGCGGCGTGCAGATCACGACCGCATTGGCCTTCGTCTTCTTGTACATCTCGGCGGCGTCCGTGAAGGACGGCGGCCGCGGCTTGTACTCTGGCATGGTCCGGTCAATGAAGCCTTTGACAATGTCCTCGGTGACGTCGCAGCAGCCGACGATCTTCACGTCCGGGTTCGCCTTCAGGGAACGCACATGCTTGGCGGCAATCCCACCGCACCCGAGAAACGCAACGCGGATCTTTTCCATCGCCGAATCCTCCCTTGGTTTGACCTGTGTCCGGGGGAGTGGCCCCCCGTGCAAGGATTTCCCACGCGCCAGCACTACTCGCCTATGATACCATGCGGCGCCCGCACTGCAAGGGGGACCTCAGGGCTGTTTCAAGATCGGGTCACGCCGCATGGGAACGCTCCGTATCGACGCGCGTCCAGTAGGGCCGGCCTGTCCCCAGGCCGGCCCCCCCGGCGTGGGGACACGCCGGGGGTACTTGTCGGTCCCGCAGGCGGAGAATCTTGAAACAGCCATGGGGGGACCGCTGGGGGGTGGAGGACCGGATCCTTGCCATTCGCCGCGCCGTGGCATACGGGATGGGCGAGGGTTAAGTGTGACACCTGACGCCGTGGTCGGCGCGGTCCGGCGCGCGCAGTCATGTGCCTTGCGTGAACGCCACGTTCCGTCCCTCAACGCACGGGCGGGGCGTGGGCGCCTTGCGGGGGTTGCGCGCCGGGCTTGATGGGGTAGAACATGGCGCGCTCGATAACGATGGAGCCGTCGCCCTGCAGGTTCTCGACGTCGCCGTGGTAGCGGAATCCGCATTTCTCGTAGAGCGTGTAGGCCCTGGGATTGTCCTGCATGGTGGTCAGTTCGATGCCGTCCTTGCCCGCGCTCTTCGCCTCGGCAATGAGGATGTCCATCATCTGCCGGGCCACGCCGGTGCCGTGGTACGCATCGAGCAAGCCGATGCCGAGCAGCGGTACAGGCTCGGTGAAGTACCAGAGGAAGAAGTACCCGACCAGGAGCGGCCCATCGAAGACCCCGAGCGTCAGGTCCTCGCCCGCCTCGGCGCGCTCGAGGACCTTCCGGACCGTGGCGTCATCGTAGGCGTGGGCGCGGAAGTAACGCTCGGACGGGATCGAGAGCCCCGCATTGAACACCTGCAGGGCTTTGCCGTCCGCCAGGGCGAGACGCCGCGCTGTCAGCGTGGCGCCGGCCCGGGTCTTGATGGTGATGCTCGCGTCGTTTTGCATGGATGCGGACTCTGGTGCTGGGCGCGGGTCGGGCCGGCCCCGTTTGTGGTCCCGCCTTCTGGGCGTGTCGATCTAGTGAGGTAGCAGGCTTTCCAGAGTGGCGGGAGCGGCTCGCTCCCGCATACCGGACCGAGCCGGTCCGGCCACTTTGGGCGTGGTTGCGCATCTGAGGTGGCTAAAGCGACACGCCATTCAGGCGGTCCCCGTTCCCGATGGCCACGCGCAACCCGGACCGCGTGAACGCGGAACTACAAGCCTGGGTCGTGTCAGTTCCAGTTCAAGTTGGTGGCATTGATGTCGCCCCGACCGCAGGCCGAACGCTCAGTGGTACTTGGCGACGATCTTCTTTGCGAGCCTGGCGGCGTCCGGGGCACTGAGCATGCCCATGTCGTAGTCGAAGGTGACCTCGCCAAGCGGCGGAATGACCTTGATGTTGCCTTTCGCCTTCTCGGCATGGTAGCCGTCCGGTTCGGCGGTGGCGGGCAGCACGATGCCAATGGCTGCCTGGTCGGCAACGCGGCAGATCCAGCGGACGGCCTTGTCGAGTTGGCTGGGGTGGTGGCGCACGTAGTCGGCGGTCCCATCCGGGTGGATCTGCAGGGTGTGCGCCCAGCCTTTCTTGTCCGCTTCATAGTCGATGAAGAAACAGACTTCCGGATCGAAGAAGAGGTCTGCGGTCAGGTCGTTGTGCTTCTCGGGGTGCACGGCAAACTCCTCGAGGCACCGGCGGTACTTCGGGCTCACCGCGATGTGGGTCGGAATGGTCTTGCGGACGCGCACGTGCTCCGGCGTACAGCGAGCCGTGTAGACCAGCCGGCTGTTCTCAACCGGGTTGAAGTTGATGTGTGCCAGATACATCCACTCCATCGGAACGTGCTTGAGGTTGCGCAGCGTCACCGACATCCTCATGACGGACGAATCGGCATAGAACTTGAGCAACGGTTCGCAGACGTAGTGCGGACCGAACGCCATCGTGTGCTCGTAGGCTCCGCCCAGGCCGAGGTAGTGGCCGTCGTCATCCGCGCCGCAGACGATCCAGGCTTTCTGGAAAGGTGCGTTCGGCAGTTCCCCGTGCAGCGGGTGCCGGTCCTTCTCGCCGGGATTGCCCATGGCCGTGGCACCGCAGTGGATGAAGAACGCGCCATACGTCGCCAGGTAATCGCGCGTCGCCTGCGGTTCGCTGAACATCGAGCGCATGGTCAGATTGCGGCCGTGGAAGGTCGCAGACCAGACCTGCTGGCCCTGAAACGGCAGCAGAACGGCCTCGCCGAACTCGTTCTGGAACCGCAGTGCCGCGACCCCCGTCGAGTACTTGAACACGGACGCGGACAACGGGCCACAATCGAGCAACGTCTTCTCGTTGTCGCCGAAGAGCTCCGGGGAAAGATGAACCGTTGTTGTCTGGCATGCCATGGGTAAGCCCTCCTTCTTCATCCTGTCAGCTTGGAGACGGACAATCTGGTGTTACCATATCGATGTTGTGCCGGGTGACAACCCCGGGAGACGACTGGCGCGCCGCGGCCCTTATCGCGAGGTTGCATGAAAGAGGCTTGATGCATGAAATGCTACAACTGCCGCAAGCAGGTCCCTGACGGGGCCGATTTCTGTAAGCACTGCGAGGCCGATCTGCGCACTCAGGACGACGTGCCGCACGAGGAAGTGGCTCGTGTTCTGGCGCAGATGGACCCGGCTGTGCTGGCCGAGATGCAGCACCTGGCCGAGTCATGCGAGACGGCCGAGGAGTTCGTGAACGCCATCTTCGTCGGTGCCTGCCCGAAGTGCGAAAGCGAAAACGTCGGCAGCTTTGAAGAGGTGGTCGACGTGGAAGATCCGACCGTGGCGCGCTGCTTCGACTGCGGCCACTGCTGGTGCACGGAGTGCGACCGTCCGGTAGAGGACCCAAAGGTGAGCTGCGGGCACTGGGCCGTCTGCGAGGAGTGCGGCAAGGACGATGAGTGCCCGTACCTGATGGAGGCCACGTCCTGCCCGAAAATCCGCAAGTGGCTGAAGAAGCAGAAGTGACAGCGGGCGAGCCGTATCGCGCGCTTGCGTGAGTTCTTCCGAGCCCGACGAGTGCCGGCGGACGGAACTATTCACGCACAAAAAAAAACGACCCGGAACTGAAGCTCCGGGTCGTTCGTTGATCAAGCTTGCGTCAGGGACGCGGCTTACCAGCGGCCGCCGCCGCCGCCGCCGCCGCCACGGCCGCCACCACCGCCACCGCCACCACCGCCGCCACCGCCGAACCGACGGCCACCACCACCACCACCGCCACGCTCTTCGCGCGGCCGAGCCTCATTGACCGTCAGGGCGCGACCGTCGCTCTCCTTGCCGTTCAGACCGTTGATCGCCGCCTGGGCCTCTTCGTCATTCGGCATCTCAACGAAGCCGAACCCCTTGCTCCGGCCAGTGTCGCGGTCCGAAATCACCCGGGCGCTGCTGACCTTGCCGAACGGTGCAAACAACTGTTCCAACTGCGAGTCCGTCACCGAGTAGCTCAGATTCCCAACATACAGATTCTTCGCCATTGCTTGCTCTCCCTTGCAACTCTCTCATGTCTCGCGGACATTCTACGTGACCCTTTTTTTTCGCTTTCCGGATCACCGGAGAAAGGGGCCGACTCTTCCGGCCCAGGAAGTCAGGAGCGGCTGGCGAGAGAGCACTGTCAGGACACTTGACTGGACCCCGTGCGATTTTTCTCGTTCGTCGACCCGAATACCAGTACAATACACCCCCGGAGTCAAAATTCCACTTGCCGCGTGCCGATCCCTCCGCACCCCAGGAATCGCGCCGGAGTTGGGAAGCTTGAGTCATAGGACAATGCGAGGTTGAGATGATGGTCTGAGCGGGACAAGGACAAAGTGCGGCATGGACACGCGCCCCACCTCAGGGCTTGCCCGCCCCACCTTCCCCGGCCTGCGGTGCGGGGGCTGGCTTCTTCTCCGCCGCCCCCGGCGCTGCGGGAAACAGGGCCCCCATCTCCTTGACGATGTCCTTGGCCATCTCGGCGGCAGCCAGCCCGGTCACCCTGGCCTCGCCGATGGTGCCGGTGACGTCACAGCTCTGCCAGATCCCCTGCCCGCTGTACACCGGGGTGATGGCAAGGTCCCACTTCGGTACGGCGGCGGTCAGGCGCCAACCGTTGACCACGTCGGTCAGCACAAAGGAGTTTACCTTCTCACGACGCCCATCGGCGTGGTTGATCTCCAGCACCTGCATCACAACGACGTTCTTGGCCGTGTCCCAAATGCGGAACATGATGGCTTCCTCGTTGTTCGCCAACTGCAGCGCCCACCAGTCGTACGAGTAGCCCATGTTCTGCGAAAACGACGCGCCCAGCCACTGTCGATCGATCCACTGGACGCCCTGCACATCCTGCTTCACACCGTTCACCGTGATCGAGCCGGTCGCCCGGCAGCGGGTCTGCGAGTAGTAGCCGCTGACCCCTTTGGGCTCACAGATGTAGCCGGTGCCGTTCACCACCAGTGGCGGCTTGACCATCTCCAGATCGAGTGCAACAGCCAGCGTCGTGTCGCCCTCGCGCACGGTCACGCCGAACTCGTACTGAAACGGCCGGTCCGCGCCGCGCCAGCGGAAGTGGTCGCCCCCGACCGTCTCCGCCTCCGCGTGACCTGACGCGAACTTGGCCAGCGGCTGCAGATCGCGATAGTGGTAGGTCTTGCGGTTTGTGACATCCACCAGCGTGGCGATCAGGTGCGGGAAACGGCCCCCCAGTTCCTTTTCGATCGGGTCATAGGTCACAAACGTGGTGAACAGGAAGTACCGGTGTCCGTCCGCAGCCGTAAGGTGGGCGTAGTGCGCAAACCACTCCATCACCGTGAACGGATCTTCTGATGGCAAGTGCAGCCCCTCGTCCTTCGGGAACGACAGGCGTCCCTCCGTGTACGGGTAGGCCAGGGGCTGCGGGCCGGCCGCGATCGCTTGAGCGGGCGCGGGCGTCACTACGCTCGCGGGCGCGAGGGGGCCGTGGTTCGAGATCGCCAGCGACGCCGAGGCTTTTCTGCCCTGTAGCGTTCCGTCGCTTGAGTTGGCCACCACCTCCAGCACGTACCCGTCGCCGTCTGCGAACCGCGTCGTGTCCAGCGTGAATGCCGGCTTCCCAAGCTTCTCGGCGAGAACCACCGGCGCCGCGGTTCCCTGCCGGCAACTGAGGGCAAACGTCAGCGGGTTGCCTTGGTCAGGGTTGTCGACCGTCCAGGCAATCTCGACGGGGCCACCGAGTGCCAGGTCCGTGGCGGCGGCTGGCAGCGTGAAAGACAGCGAGGGCATTTCAAACCGGTGCGTCAGTTCGACAAACGCGTTGCCTTTGACCGGCTTGCCCTCAATCGTGCCCGCCACGGCGCAACGCCCTTCCCAAAAGTAGAATTGGCCAAACCGCGTTTTGGGAAGAGGCACGGCCTGGTCCTGAATCTCCGGGGTGATAACCAAGTCCAAGTTCCGACTGGGCTCGGTGACACGCCACTTGGCCGAGTACCAGTCGCCGCACGGCGCCTTCCAGTAGGCCAGACGCTGCAGGTCGAAGTCCACGGTCATACCGGTCGAACCGTCCGCCAGCATCCAGCCCAGCCCGCCGAAGCCCTCGACGCGCTGCAGCCGCCGCGCGCGGTCGAAAATGTTGCTGATCATGTAGTCGTCGCCATTGTCAAGCTGCAAGGCGAACCACTCGTACGTGTCGGTCGGAAAAATGGGTACAGGCGAGACCATGAACGGGCCCCACTGGTGGTCCATCCACGCCAGCCCCCGGACCGCGAACGTCCGCCCGTCGATCGTCAATTCGCCCTGCGCCTGCATGCGTGTCAGCGAGTAGTACCACGAGTTCCCGGCATTGCCGACCTGGACGTACCCGTCCCCGCCGACCAGCAGGGGCGGCTTGTCCGCGGCCAAGTCCAGCGTGGCGGACATCGTGGCGCCGCCGTGTGCCTCGAGGCGGTACTGAAACGGCACGGGCGCGCCGTCGGGTCCAGTCTTAACGAAAAGTCGGTCCACACCGCACGGATTCGTGTGCGCCAGGTCGAGAAGGCCCGGTTTCGCCTGCAGTGTGCCGTGCTGCGTGGCCGTGTGCATCCTGCCTTCAGCTACGGCACTGATGTCGAACAGGCGCAACGAGTGCCCCATCAGTTCCTTGAAGTACGCCACCATGACCGCGTACTGCTTCCCGGTCCCCGGTTCCTCGATGTGGCACGACACGTACCACCACTCCATGGTCACGGACAGGTCCGCCTGGTGCGTGCCCTCATCCTTGGGGAACTCGATGTCCGTGCCAGCCGGGTGATAGGGGTACTTCTGCCACTCCGGGGCCGCCACAGCGCGCACGCAACACAGGGCGAACACAGCCCCAGCCACAAACTCCGTCACACGCCGAAGCAACATGCTGCACCTCATTGCGTCCCGCGCCTGCATTGCGCCCAACTCGTACCGTCAGGCGGAAATACGGCCCCCAGATTCGCACCGTCGAAATGGTCATGAAAGCAAGAAAGGATGGCGGAGAGGGAGGGATTCGAACCCTCGGTACAGTGTTACCTGTACGACGGTTTAGCAAACCGTTGCTTTCGACCACTCAGCCACCTCTCCGATGAAGACATGTGGCAGATGTCGGCAACTGGTTCCCTTGCGGGTTTCGCCCCGCGAGGAGACCAAACCGAAGTGGATCAGAGGTAATGTACTCCGCGTGCGAAGTCCGCGCAATGCGGCAGAGCCAGGAATTGTAATGCGTCAGCGCCTCCCGGGCGGAATACCGCCCGATCATGTGTGGGCGTTACTCGCTTGCGTCGGAGTGTTCTGGCAAAGTGGCGGCCCCCCCAGCCCAGCACCCGCCACTCCCATGAAACTCGGCCATTTCGCACACACGGCGCCCACGCCTGAGTCCCGCCTTTAGGCGGAAGTGGCAGGCGAGCTTGAGCGAGCCGATCCCCGGCCGCTCGCTGAAGCGTCGCGGCAGCTTCCGCCTCCTATGAAACTCGCGTGTCGCCATAGAGTGGCCGGAGCGGCTCGCTCCGGCGATTGCGGGACCGAGCCGGTCCCGCCACTTTGCCGAGCGGCGCCAGGCCGCAAACGCGGTGGCGGCGTGTTTCATCCTGAGATGACCGGGCGGTCTGCCGCCCGGGGACGCTGACGCATTACCAGGAATTGGCGATCCCCGCACGGCAGGACAATGGCCATGGCCGATGCCGTCGGGCAGAAATGTCAGGGGATGGGGTTCTTTTTCCCCCCTCGGCCCGCGACACCCGACACCCATCACAGAAGACCACGGCCCCGGAGAAGGTGTCAGACAGGAGCCAGGACTTGGCAACCCTCAACCGACACGCGCTGTTGCCTACCGCCTGTTGCCTCTCGCCTCTCGGTTCTTACAGATGCTTCTCGATGGCGCGGAAGAGCATTTCACTGCGCTGCGCGTCGTCGAACATGCCGCACCGGATCTGGATGACGCACATTTCGGGGGACAGCGCCTGGAGGGTGATGTTCAGGTCGGTCTTATCGGAGAACAACGCGTCGACCTGGGCGGAGATATTGTCGACACGGTTCGTAATCGGAGCGATTCTGAGGTCTGCCATCCCGGCCAGGATCGCCTTGTGCGCCTGCAAGACGCTGGCGCGCAGGGTCGCCTCGGAGTAGTTCATCGGGCATTTGAGCGGGAAATGCTGTTTGAGCTGGTAGACGGTCCGGTCCGAGCCGCCACCGCCCGCCGAACGTGGAGACGCGCACCCCGCCAGAACCAGCCCCAACCCCAGCCCCAGAATGGCAACCATGTGCGTCGGTTTCACTGTCAAAATCCTCCTTCATGTCCGAATCCGTGCCTGACGGTCCCGCACCGCGTGGCGGTTTGTGAGGCAAAAGATAAGCCAGAAACGGGCCGGGGGCAAGGCGTGATGCGGCGAACAAGAAACTGACCCGTGCAATAGCCGTCCCTATCGCACAGGCCGCAAAGAACCGACCTGTGCGGGCAATTCCAGCCTCGCCGAAGTGCGGCCGCAGTGGCGTCGGCGCGTCGCGCGCCGACGCGGGGTACGTCGGCCGGTCCCCGGCCGAGGGCCTCGGGCCGGGACGGCCCCGAGCACCCTGCCGCGGTCCCGGAGTTCCCGCGCCACTGTCCGCCGCCGCGGCCAACCGCGAACGGGCGCATCGTGGCGCTCATTGCAGAGCCTTCTCCCTCTGTCGACTTACCCGCACAGATCGCAAAAAACACGCGGCCGCCTTTTGACACGCGCGCGGACACGTGTACGTTGCTGTGTTTGTCGGCAGCGTGGGGCGGGAAGTCGTTTCTTTCTTTCAGACAGTGAGGTTGCGTATGAGTGGCAAGTATCGCAGTTCAATCACGACGGACGGGCGGAAGATGGCGGGAGCGCGGGCGCTGTGGCGGGCCAACGGCGTGAAAGAGGAGGACTTTGGCAAGCCGATCATCGCCATTGCCAACTCGTTCACGCAATTTGTCCCGGGCCACGTGCACCTGCACGAGTACGGCCAGATGATGAAGCGCATGATTGAGCGCTCCGGCGGTATCGGCATTGAGTTCAACACCATCGCCATCGACGATGGAATCGCCATGGGCCACACCGGCATGCTCTACTCACTTCCGAGCCGCGAACTGATCGCCGACAGCGTGGAGTACATGGTTCAGGCGCACGTGGCCGACGCGCTGGTCTGCATCTCGAGTTGCGACAAGATCACCCCCGGCATGCTCATGGCGGCCATGCGGATGAACATCCCCGCGATCTTCATTGCCGGCGGGCCGATGGAGGCTGGCCGCGCGAAAACGTCCAAAGGCGACCTGACGCTGGACCTGGTCGACGCCATGGTCATGGCGGCGGACCGGAATGTGTCCGACGACGACCTGCGCCAGGTCGAAGCGCACGCCTGCCCGACCTGCGGCTCGTGCTCGGGTATGTTCACGGCCAACAGCATGAACTGCCTGACCGAGGCTCTCGGCATGGCGCTGCCCGGCAATGGGACACTGCTGGCGACGCACACCCTGCGCCGCAAGCTGTTCCGCCGTTCCGCGTCACGCATCGTCGACATGTGCAAAGCGTACTACGAGCAGGGCGACGCGTCCGTGCTGCCGCGCAGCGTTGCCACGCGCGAAGCGTTCCTCAACGCCATGGCGCTGGACATCGCCATGGGCGGTTCGACCAACACCGTGCTGCACATCCTGGCCATCGCGCACAGCGCCGGGGTGGACTTCACCATGGCCGACATCGACACACTGTCACGCCAGACGCCGTGCCTGTGCAAGGTTTCCCCCAGTTCGAAGTATCACGTCGAGGATGTGAACCGGGCCGGCGGCATTCCGACCATCATGGGTCACCTCGACCGCATCGGCTTGATGCACCGCGACGCCCTGACGGTCAGCGGCGACCCCATGGGCCGGCAGATTCGCAAGAACGACATTCACGGCAAGGCGCGCGAACTGACCAACGACGCGAAGAAACGCGCCCTCGCCGCGCCCGGTGGCAAGTTCTGCCTCACGGGCATGAGTCAGTCGACCCTGCACCCCGAACCGGACCTGGATCCGGCCAACGGCTGCATCCGCGACCTCGACCACGCCTACAGCAAGGATGGCGGCCTGCGTGTGTTGTTCGGCAACCTCGCCCAGGACGGGTGCATCGTGAAGACCGCGGGCGTGGACCCGAGCGTCTTGAAGTTCTCCGGCACTGCCATGGTCTGCGACTCGCAGGAGGACGCCGTCGAACTCATTCTCGGCGACCGCATCAAACCGGGCAGCGTGATCGTCATCCGCTACGAGGGGCCGAAGGGCGGCCCCGGCATGCAGGAAATGCTGTACCCGACCTCGTACATCAAGTCGCGGCACCTGGACAAGGAATGCGCGCTGATCACGGACGGACGTTTCAGCGGCGGCACGTCGGGGCTGTCGATTGGCCATGTCTCGCCCGAGGCTGCCGCGGGCGGCAATATCGGCCTGCTGCGCCACGGCGACACGATCGATATCGACATTCCGAACCGCTCGCTGAACGTGCGGCTGAGCGACCAGGAACTGGCGCAACGACGCGCCGACATGCAGGCGGCAGGCGCCGCAGGCTGGAAGCCGCAACGGGCCCGAACGGTATCGGAGGCCCTGCAAGCCTACGCACTGATGGCCACCTCGGCGGCGTTCGGCGCCATCCGCGACATCAAGGCGCTCCAGCGCGGGTGAGCGAAACCGGCGCGGGGCGCGTTGGTGCTGATTTGGGCCGCGCGGAGGCACGTGTTTTGGGCATGGCTGGCGTACTTGGCGCCCCCCGACGCCAGCGGCAGTGGCTTGCGCCTGTACGGCAAACTGGTGCTCCGCGAAGTAGCAGCAAGGCTCCAGCCTTGCTGTCCCGCTCCAGTCTGCGACGAACGGATGGACGGCGCGGGAGACTGCAAGGCTGGAGCCTTGCTCTACTTTCTCAAGAGCCGCCGATCCACGGCACCGAACAGACGCCGGTATCGGTCGTTCGACTGGGTATACCCCGGGGTGTACCCGCAGGCCAGACGCGTCTCACGCTGGCTACGAAGCCTGCAGGCTCACGGGCGCGTTCCCTGGGCCTCTGCGGTTGCCCGGATCGTCTTGCGGGGGGTGTGAATTGTGTTTCTGCGCCCACGGCCAAAACGTGCTTATTTTTGGCGTAGCCGTCAAGGAATGCTGGGGCTATCGCAGGCATATTGTAGACATTGTTTCGTGACGTGTCCGTTTATCGCATGAACCCATGCCCCGGCACACCGGGGCGGGTGAGCACAAAGAAAGGCAATCGCGATCATGCAGCTCGACTACAAAGACTATCTGGACAAGGTGCTCGGCGGCTGGATCGGCAAGTCGATCGGCGGCGCGCTGGGCGCCCGGTTTGAGGGTATCAAGGCGTGGATCGACCTGGATTTCGACGAGATCATTCCGGACACGATTCCGCCCAACGACGACCTCGACCTGCAAGTGCTCTGGCTCAAAGTGTTGGAGGAGAAAGGCCCGGCTCTGACCTCCGATGACCTGGCCAAGGCGTGGCTCGAGGGGTGCTGGTACCCGTTCAACGAGTACGGCAACTTCCGCCGCAACTTCCGCAACGGTATTAAGCCGCCGTTGACCGGCAAGCACGACAACCAGTTCTACGAGTCCGGCATGGGCTGTCCGATCCGCAGCGAGGTGTGGGGCTACGTGTTCCCCGGCGCGCCGGACCTGGCCGCCGAGTACTCCTGGTTCGACGGCACTCTCGACCACACCGACGAGTCGGTGTGCCCGGAACAGATGTTCGCCGCCATGGCGGCGGATGCGTTTTTCAACCACGACGTGCGCCGTCTCACCGAGATCCATTTCCACTATCTGAAGCCGGGCCTGATGGTGACCAAGCTGATCCGTGCGGCGCTCGATGCGCACGACCAGGGCCTGCCGCTGCGCGAAGCACGCGAACGCCTGCACCTGCTCGGCGGCCACCCCGAGCCGTGCGATGCGCAGCTCAACGTCCCGTTCACCTTCCTGGCCCTGCTCTACGGCGAAGGCGACTTGGAGAAGACGATCCTCGCGGCCTTGCAGTGCGGCTACGACACCGACTGCACCCTGGCGACGGCCGGCGCGTTTGTCGGCCAGATCATGGGCGCTGCCGCCATGCCGAAGCGGCTGAAGGACATCATCGGCGACGAGCTGGTGATGGGCATCGAGTACCGCCGCAAGGAGATGACCCTGTCCGCACTGGCGCGCGACACTGCCAATGTCGGCGTGAAAATGGCCACCGCGCTGAAGACCGGCGTGGGATTCGTCAACGCGCCGAAGCTGAAGCCGTTCCCGAACTCGATCGCCAAGCCGCAACCGCGCATCGCGGTGGACTACCACCCCGAGCCGGCCGCCGCACCGGGGCAACAGGTGAGCGTGGACCTGACCGTCAAGAACGCGCAAGCCTTTGTCGGCAACGCCCACATCGTGGTGCGCACGCCCAAGACCTGGACCGCGGTGCCGGACCGCATTCCATTGACGCTGTACCCCGGCGTCGAACCGAAGGTGCACGTCAACCTGGTCGCCGCTGCCGACGCGCCGCGCTGGCCGCAGGGGCACCACTTCACGGCCACGCTGGTCCAGAACGCCAAGACTGTGCTGCAGGAACCGTTCGGCATTGCCGGCTCCATGAGCTGGCGTCTGCTGGGTGTGTTCTTCGACCCGTGCAAGCCGAACGAGAAGGGTGAGATCACCCGTGAGATGATCCTCAAGCGCGAGGGCATGTGGGGCCGCCACTACTTCATCGACTTCAACCGCAACTACATCGAGGAAAAGGCGGTGGCCGTGGACCGGCGCAAGGCGGACGTGAAGTTCGATGCCATGTCACGCATTCTTGGTCAACCGGCCGTGGTTCACTGCCCGGACAGCTTCATCCGGCCCGAGTCGCTCATCGGCCTGCGTGCCGAATGGGTCTGCTACCTGGACGCGGAATTCTTCTCGCCCAAGGCGCGCGAGGGTGGCCTGTGGATGGGCAGCAACGACGGTTACCGCATGTACTTCAACGGCGAAATGGTCAAGGAACTCGACGTGCAGCGCTGGTGGACGCCCGGCGCCTGGGACGCGAATGTGAGGATCAAGAAGGGCCTGAACCGGATGCTGCTGAAGCTGATCAAGCGCGCCGACAAGATCGAGTTCACGCTCGGCATCCGCGAGAAGCTCGCAACCAAGGAGTTCCCCGGCCGCAACGACTGGATCACCGACCTGGAGTGGGTCAACCCGCTCGCGAACGGGTGAGGGCCGGAATCTGCCTGAATACCTCTGCACGGCCGGGGACGCGCGCTCACCCCCGGCCGTGCCGTCTTTCCTCGACCTCTGCAGCAAACCCGACGGCCCCCGCAACCCGAAACAGGAGGGAGGGCCAGGGCATTGGGTTGCCCTGCCCCTCCCGCGGAACCGGACGGGCGGATTTCCCGCATCCGGCTCTCCAGTTGATGGTTTTACCGTCGAGCGGACTGACACGCAGCCGTATGGGCGGCGGTGGCCGCGTGCAACGCGGCCACTGCAGCGATGAACACAAGCTCACGATCGGCTGTAGCGTCGGCCTTGCAGGCCGATCCCGACCCTCTTGGAGCGGGGGCTGGCGAGAGCGGGCGGGCGCGCCTGAAAGCGTGTCAGGATAGTTTGATTAACCGCGTCAGGATAATCTGACTTTTCATCGCTTGACTTCCGCGGTTGTCGAGTATATTCATGCGCTTGTTCACGATTGGTTCTACGCGTGCCCGGGAGGGATGGATTCGGGAACTGGGCATGGCGCCGGTCTATGCTATGCTGTAGCACAAGGCGCGTCCGGCGATTGGCGAACGCGGCCACTACTACAGCGATGAACGCAAGCTCATGATCGGCTGTAGCGTCGGCTTCGCAGGCCGATCCCCGAACCTTTTGCAGCAGGCTCTAGCAAAGAACAAGAGGCACGAAGAACCGGGAGACAAGGTCCAAGAACAAAGAGTGAAAGGAGTCGCGAGGTCATGAGAAGCACAATCGAGAAGCACGTCCGGTCTGCGGTGATGTTCCTGGTTGCTGGACTTGTTTTCGGCGGGGCCTTGCCCGCCAGGGCGGAAACCGAGTTCACCGCGAAGATCAAGGACGCCATGAAGACGATGAAGGAAGAGGCGACCAAGCTCGGCGAGCCCAAGGTTGAGGGTTCAGCACTGCTCTTCGGCACGACGAAGATGAACGGGAACTACCAGATCGTTGATGCCATCAAAGAGAAGTTCGGTTGCACGGCCACGTTTTTCGTCAAGAAAGGCACGGATTTCGTTCGCGTCAGCACGAACGTGGTCAAGGAAGGCAATCGCGCCGTCGGGACGGTCCTGGATCCCAAGGGACCAGCCATTGCCCAGATAGCGAAGGGCGAGGCGTACTACGGCCTGGCCGACATCCTCGGCACGCAGTACGACACCGGGTACGAGCCGATCAAGAATGCGGCAGGTGAGACCGTCGGCGTCTACTACATCGGGTACCCGTTGAAGAAGTAGCCGGAGAGTGGGCATGGTTCAGAGGTTGTAACCACTCAGGTAGTCAGAAGCCAGGAGTCAGAATTCAGAATGGAAAGCGCAAC
>Ga0156402_1142_pt1 | contig 56324 bp, 33 predicted proteins | sample RifOxyA3_FD_108045 | JGI IMG/M metagenome (GOLD analysis project Ga0156402, IMG submission 108045) | Lentisphaerae bacterium RIFOXYA12_64_32 | reverse complement strand
CGCTACTGGCGTCCCCATTCTGACTCCTGAATTCTGACTCCTGTCTACCTGAGTAGTTACCAAGGGTCCATGAAGACGGAGACAGACAGCGATCGGCGCACCAAGTCAGGGAATTCGTGGTTCCCCCGACACCCGACACCCAAACACTCATCTTTTCGGAACGAGAGCGAACGAGTGGTCCAAACTGGAGGAGTGAAGGAACATGTCCAAGAACACGTGGAGATTCGGTACGCAGGTGATTCACGGGGCGCAGACCCCGGAGCAGTGGAAGTCGGCTACCCAGGTGCCGATCTTCCAGACTGCTTCGCATCGTTTTGACACGGCGGAGGAGTTGGCGGAAGTCTTTGCGGGCAAGAAGCCTGGCTTCATTTATCAGCGTCTCCGCAATCCCACGAACCAGACCCTGGAGAAGCGCCTGTGCCTGCTTGAGGGCGGCCTTGATGCCGTTGTCACCAGTTCCGGCATGGCGGCGATCACCGATGCGGTGCTGGCGATCTGCCGTACCGGGGACGAGATCGTGTCCGGCAATTCGTTGTTCATGTCGACCTTTCTGCTTTACAACAACGTATTCAAGAAGTTCGGGATTGAGGTCAAGCTCGTGGAGACCAGCGACCTGAATGCCTGGAAGGCCGCGGTCACGCCGAAGACCAAGCTTCTGTTTGTGGAAACGATCGGCAACCCGAAGATGGATGTGCCGGACATCCGCAAGCTTGCCGACCTGGCGCACGCCAACCATGCCCCGCTGATCGTGGACAACACCTTGGCGACGCCGTACCTGTTCCGGCCGTTCGAGTACGGCGCCGACATTGTCGTGCATTCGACGACCAAGTACCTGAACGGGCACGGTTCAGCGGTGGGCGGTGTAGTCGTGGACGCCGGGCGATTCGATTGGCCGGATGACAAGTACCCGGACTTCAAGATCTACAAGGAGCGCAAGGGTCCGCTGGCGTACATCGACAAGGTGTGGCGTGAGATTCACATCAACTTCGGCACCAGCCAGGCGCCGATGCATTCGTACCTGACGCTGATCGGCCTCGACACGCTGGCGCTGCGCATGGAGCGGCACCAGAGCAATGCGATCAAGGTGGCCGAGTTCCTGCAGAAGCACCCTACCGTCAAGTGGGTGAACTTTCCGGGGCTGCCTCAGAGTCCGGCGTACGCGACGGCCAAGGCCCAGTTTGAGGGCAAGGGCTACGGCGCACTGCTGACCTTCGGTCTGGCGAGCGAGAAGGCCTGCTTTGAGTTCATCCGGAATGTTAAGCTCATCTACCATTTGGCGAACCTGGGTGACTGCAAGACCCTGGTAATTCACCCCTGGTCGTCGCAGTACGTCAGCTTTGCCGAGACGGCGCGCCACGCCAACGGCATCACCCCGGACCTGGTTCGCATTTCGGTTGGCATCGAGGCGATCGAGGACATTCTGGAGGACTTTGACCAGGCTCTTCGGCAGGCGGGGGAGTGACCTGCGTGGGCCCGGCACAGGGGAAGCGAAAGTAGGAGCGGGAGTAGGAGTAAACGAGGAGTACGGAACATGAGCCGAATTTACGCTGACAATGCGCAGTCAATAGGGAACACTCCGCTAGTCAAACTCAATCGTGTCGTCGCGGGTGCGAAAGCCATCATTCTGGCCAAGATCGAAGGGCGTAACCCCTCGTATTCGGTCAAGTGCCGGATTGGGGCCTCAATGATCTGGGATGCGGAGAAGCGTGGCGTGCTCAAGCCCGGGGTCGAGATCATCGAGCCGACGAGCGGCAATACGGGGATCGCCCTGGCGTATGTCGCTGCGGCGCGAGGCTACAAGCTGACGCTCACCATGCCTGAAACGATGAGTATCGAGCGGCGGCGTGTCTTGTCCGCGCTGGGGGCAAGCCTGATTCTCACGCCGGGCGGAGAAGGCATGAAAGGCGCCGTCCGGCGGGCCGAGGAGATCGCAGCGTCTGACCCTGTCCACTGGTTCCTGCCGCAGCAGTTTCGCAACCCGGCCAACCCGGCCATTCACGAGACCACCACCGGCCCGGAGATCTGGAATGACACGGCTGGGGCGGTTGACGTGGTGGTGGCGGGTGTGGGCACGGGCGGTACGATCACTGGTGTGTCACGGTACCTCAAGCGGGTCAAGGGAAAAGCGATCACGTCAGTGGCGGTGGAGCCGCAGGAAAGCCCGGTGATCACGCAGAAGCTGGCTGGCCAGGAACTTAAACCGGGTCCGCACAAGATCCAGGGCATCGGGGCGGGGTTCATCCCCGACACGCTCGATCTGTCGGTCGTGGACCGGGTCGAACAGGTCAACGGCGCGGAGGCCGTCGAACTGGCGCGGCGCCTGGCGCTGGAGGAAGGCATTCTGTGCGGTATTTCCAGCGGCGCGGCCGTGGTGGCTGCCCTGCGGTTGGCATGCCTGGACGAGTTTGCTGGCAAGGTCATCGTGGTGATACTCCCGGATGCCGCGGAACGGTACCTGTCCACCGTCCTGTTCGAGGGCATCGGCGGCTGAGTGGGGCGTGGAGCATGGGGCGTGGCGTGTCGTGGGGCGTGGAGTGTCGTGGGGCGTGGAGTGTCGTGGGGCGTGGAGAGCGTGCAGTGGGGCGTGGAGAGCGTGCAGTGGGGCGTGGAGAGCGTGCAGTGGGGCGTGGAGTGTCGTGGGGCGTGGAGCATGGGGCGTGGAGCGGGTGTCGGGTGTCGGGTGTCGGGTGTCGGGTGTCGGGTGTCGAGGGGGCATAGGGCGCGGGCCTCCGCGTCCGCTTGCCGTGTGGGTGTTCGGAGGTGCGTGACATGGCGACGGCAGCGACAAGCGTTGAGAGCGGGCGGCCTGGCCCGGAAAAGGCGGCCGCCTGGCAGCGGGAACTGGCCGGTTCAGCGCCGGAGGCGGTGCTGGCCTGGGCGGCACAGACGTTCGGCGACCGTGTTGTGTTTGGTTCCTCGTTGGGCGCCGAGGACCAGGTGCTCGTGCACATGATCGCGACGGTCAAGCTGCAGATCCCGGTGTTCACGCTTGATACCGGACGGCTGTTTGCCGAGAGCTACGATCTGATGGCGCAGACCGAGGAGCGTTACGGCATCCGCCTGCAGGTCTTCTGTCCGGATGCCGCCGAGGTGGAGGCGCTGGTGGCGGAGCATGGGCCCAACCTGTTCCGCAAGAGCGTCGCGTTGCGGCGGTTGTGCTGCGAAGTGCGCAAGATCCACCCGCTGCGTCGCGCCTTGGCCGGCAAAGCGGCCTGGATCTGCGGGCTCCGCGCCGATCAGAGTATGACCCGCTCTTCGCTACAGGTTGTGGAGTGGGACGCGGCCAATGGTTTGTTCAAGATCAGTCCACTCGCCGGCTGGACGGATGCGGCGGTATGGTCGTTTGTGCGTACGCACCAGGTCCCGTGCAATCCTCTGCACGAGCGGGGCTATCCGAGCATCGGTTGCGCGTGTTGCACACGGGCCGTGGCACCGGGGGAGGACGTGCGAGCCGGGCGCTGGTCGTGGGAGACGCCCGAGAAGAAAGAGTGCGGACTGCACGCGCATGCCGCCGCCTCGGCGGCGCGGTCCGCGTGCGTGAGTGGTTAGCGGGGCGTGGAACGTGTGACGTGGCGCTCTCGACGGAGGAAGCAGAGTCGATGAATCATCTTGACCGCCTGGAAGCGCAGGGTGTTCGGATCCTGCGCGAGGCCTATCGCGATTTCAAGGACCTTGCCATGCTCTGGTCTATCGGCAAGGACAGCACCGTACTGTTGTGGTTGACCCGCAAGGCGTTCTTCGGGCACGTGCCGTTCCCTCTGGTTCACGTCGACACCCGGTTCAAGATCCCGGAGATGATTGCGTACCGGGATCGGCTGGCCATGGAGTGGCACGTGAACATGATCGTCGGCCAGAACGTGGAGGCGCTGCGGGACAAGCAGACGTTTCCCGACGGGAACCTGACGCGCATCCAGTGCTGCCGTCGGCTGAAGAGCGAAGCGCTGAAGCACACATTGTCCGGCGACTGGCCTCGGCTCCGGCTCGATCATGCGAGTGGTGAGTACGTCGTGGACAGCAAACCCGAGCCTTTCACCGGGGTCATCGTGGGTGTTCGCGCCGACGAGGAAGGCAGCCGCTCCAAGGAGCGCTACTTCTCGCCCCGCGACAAGGACAGTGAGTGGGACATTGGCGACCAGCCGCCCGAGTTGTGGAACCAGTTCAAGACGGATTTTGCGCCCGGCACGCACGTGCGCATACATCCGCTGCTCGACTGGACGGAGCTCAACATCTGGGAATACATCGAGCGCGAGAACATCCCGGTCGTGTCCTTGTACTTCGACCAGGGCAACGGCACGCGCTACCGCTCCCTGGGTTGCTACCCGTGCACGAAGCCGATCGATTCAAAGGCGCGCAACATTGCGGAGATCATCGCCGAGTTGCGAACGGGCAAACTCAAGAACGTGGCCGAGCGCTCGGGGCGCGATCAGGACAAAGAGGACGGTGGCGGGCTGGAGACGTTGCGCCGCGAGGGCTACATGTGAGCCCGCCACAGCCAACAACCGGGGCCTTTGAGGAGAAACACTACCGCAGCCTGTTGAAGGCCGTGTCCTGGCGTTTGCTCGGAACGTTCGACACGATTGTGCTGGCGTGGCTGATTACGGGACACCCGGGCGAGGCCTTCTCGATCGGGTTGGCCGAGTTGCTGACGAAGACCTTGCTCTACTACCTGCACGAGCGCGCCTGGAATCGGGCCCGGATCGGGCGCGTGCGGCGGCAGGAAACGGAGTATGAGATTTGACGACCTGTGCGGGTAGATCACCAGAGAGAAAAGGCCCCAGTGTGGACGCCAGGACGCGCCTGTTCGTAGTGGGCTCGCAGCGCGCGGAACGAAGTGAAGTGCCAAGAGCCCATCTGGCGTGTTGCGGCGGCGTGGCGCGGGGATGGTGTCTTGCCCGGCGGCAGACCGCCGGGACTGCGACACCACTAAAAACGAGGCCGGGAACGGTACTTAAGCAACCTGAGTGGTTGCCGGCGCAGGAAAAGGACGAAGACACCATGCAATCAGACCCCGTTGCCACCGAACAGATGAGCATTGCGATGGCCGGGCACGTGGACCACGGCAAGAGCACCGTGATCGGGCGGCTCCTGGCCGAGACCGGGTCTTTCCCCGACGGCAAGATCGAGCAGGTCCGCGCCATGTGCCAGCGCAACGCGCGCCCGTTCGAGTATGCCTTCTTGCTCGATGCGCTCAAGGACGAGCAGGCGCAAGGCATCACCATCGACACGGCCCGTTGCTTCTTCAAGACGGCAAAGCGCAACTACATCCTTATCGATGCCCCCGGTCATATCGAGTTCCTCAAGAACATGATCACCGGCGCGGCCCGGGCCGAAGCCATCCTCCTGGTCATTGACGCTGCCGAGGGGATCCGCGAGAACTCGACCCGCCACGGGTACATGGTCTCAATGCTTGGGATCCGGCAGGTGGCGATCCTGGTCAACAAGATGGATTCGATGGGCTACGACGTGGGGCGGTTCGAGGCCATCAAGGCGGAGTACAGTGCGTTCCTTGCCAAGATCAACCTGGAACCGTTGGCGTTCATTCCCATCAGCGGTCGAGAAGGCGCGAATTTGACGACACGGTCTGCCGCCATGCCGTGGTACCAGGGCCCGACCGTGCTGGAGCAGATTGACGCGTTCAAGAAGCCTGAGCCGCCGGTCGCCATGCCGTTCCGATTCCCCGTGCAGGGAGTGTACAAGTTCACCGAGCAGAACGACGACCGCCGGATTTTCGCCGGAACGGTGGACACGGGCAGCGTTGCCGTGGGGGACGAGGTGGTTTTCCTCCCATCCGGCAAGCATTCCCGTGTCGCCTCCATCGAGCGGTTCAACGCTCCCGCCGATCCGGTGGCACGTGCTGGTGAGGCGCTGGGCTTCTGTCTGCACACGCAGATCTATGTCAAGCCGGGGGAACTCCTGGTGAAGGCGGCCGAGATCCAGCCCAGCGTCAGTACACGCCTGCGCGCCAACCTGTTCTGGATGGGCAAGGCGCCGATGATCAAGCACAAGACCTACAAGCTGAAGCTCGGCGCCGCCAGGTCGGCTGTGACGTTGGTGAATGTGGTGAACGTGTTGGACGCTTCCGAGTTGACGTCGGTGCGCAACAAGCAGCAGATTGACCGGCACGACGTGGCCGAATGCGTCCTGGAGTGCCCCAAACCCATTGCCTTCGACCTGGAGCGCGACTTGGCAACGACTGGGCGGTTCGTCATTGTCGATGATTATGAGATCGCCGGTGCGGGCATCGTCCTGGAAGCGCTCCGCGGCCAGGACTCGGTTCTCAAGGATCACTTCCTGGAACGCGAGCGGCACTGGGAGAGCAGTGAGGTCAGCGCCGATCGCCGGGCGGGCGAGTACCGGCACCGGGCCAAGTTCGTCCTGCTCACCGGCAGGACCGAAGACGGCAGCGCGGACAAGGCCCAGGCGCTCGCCAAGGCCTTGGAACTGCGCTTGTTCTGGCTGCACTTCAAGGCGTACTACCTGGGCGCGCGCAACGTGGCACTCGGCCTGGACGCGCACTTTGACGAGGGCGGTTACAGCGGCGACAGCCGCATCCGCCGACTGGGCGAGCTGGCCCGCATTCTGACAGACTCGGGGCAGATCTTCATCGCCTCCATTCCCGACCTGGACGTCTACGACATCCAGACCCTGGAATTGCTGAACAAGCCCAACGAGATCCTGGTGGTCAACGTGGGTGGGACGCCGATCGAGAACTACTCCGCGGCATTTACGGTGCCGGCCGAGGCGTCGGTCGATGGCGGCGTGAATGCCGTCGGTATGCTTCTCCGGCAGAAGGACGTAATCCTGGAGTACAGCATCTGACGTTGCCAATCAGGAAGGCTGTAGGTGGATAGGTTGTAGGCTGTAGACAAGAAGATATCGACCTGTGCGGGCGAATCTACAGAGAGCGAGAAGGCTGTGCAAAGGGTGCCTGGATACGCCCGTTCTCGGGGTTGTGCACAGCGGCGGGCAGTGGCGCGGGACCTCCGGGACCGCAGCAGGGTGCTCGGGGCCGTCCCGGACCGAGGGCCTCGGCCGGGGATCCGTTTTCGCCCAGGCAGCTTCGGCGGACAAGCCCGGCGGACGCACCCCGCTTCGGCGCGGGACGCGCCGAGCCACCGCGCGCTCAATAAGAATGTACGACCAGGCGAAACTCGGAGCGCTTGAAACGGCGGGTCACTGAACAGGAGATACACGGCATGAACATCGAGGTCAACGGTGAACGGATGGAGGTTGCCGACAACCTCAACGTCACCGAACTTCTGGCGGTGCGGAAGGTCACGATGCCGGACATGGTGTCGGTGGAAATGAACGGCAGCATTCTGGACCGAAAAACGTTCAGCAGCACGGCGATCAAGGAAGGCGACAAGATTGAATTCCTCTACTTCATGGGCGGCGGCGCGCTGCCGGTTCTGACGGTCGCCGGCCGCGGAAGGCTTGCCGGCAAGGCCAGGATGGCCTGTGCAATGGCCCGACCCCACCGGCCTTGCGCCGGCAGTGAAGGAGGTCGGTTGGCTAGATTGACCGCCCCCCCGCGCATTTCCCTCTTCTCCGGGCGGACCGCGGCCGCGGTCCGTCCGGAGAAGAGGGGGTGGTCAGGCGGATCGACTGGCCGTTGGATCTGCTTCACCACCGGCGCAAGGCCGGTGGAGTCGCCAAGCCGTCCTCTTTGCACAGGTCGGGTCAGGAGCCAGGGAGCAAGAGCATGGAATTGACAGAACAGCAGGTTGAGCGTTACTCGCGGCACATCATTCTTCCGGAAGTCGGCGGGAAAGGCCAGGTGCGGCTCCTGGAGGGGCGCGTCCTTCTCGTCGGGGCTGGCGGGCTCGGGTCCCCGGTCGGGCTGTACCTGGCGGCGGGCGGGGTCGGAACCATCGGCGTTGTCGACGCCGATGTTGTCGACCTCACCAACCTTCAGCGCCAGATCATTCACTCCACGCCGGATCTGGGCCGGCCCAAGGTGGAGTCGGCCGCCGAGAAAATGCGGGCCCTGAACTCCGACGTGCGGGTGAACACCTACCGTGAACGGCTTACGGCCGCCAACGCGTTGGCGATCCTCGCGGATTACGATTTCGTGATCGACGGCACGGACAACTTCGCTGCCAAGTTCCTGGTCGCCGACGCCTGCCACTTCGCGGGCAAGCCGTACTCGCACGCCGGAATCCTGCGCTTCGACGGGCAGATGATGACGGTCATTCCGGGACAGACGGCGTGCTACCGCTGCGTGTTCGGCAAGCCGCCGCCCCGGGGCGCCGTGCCGTCCTGTTCGCAGGCGGGAGTGCTCGGGGTCCTGGCCGGCGTCATGGGGACACTCCAAGCCACGGAAGCGATCAAGTCCCTCCTCGGTCAGGGGCGCCTGCTGACGGACCGATTGCTGACCTACAACGCCCTCGACATGCGGTTCCGCGAGGTCGCGCTCAAGCGAAATCCGCGCTGCCCGCTGTGCGGCACGGCCCCGAGCATCCTGGCCCTGAAGGACGAAGAGCAGGCGGTGTGCGACTTGAAGCGGTGAAACGCGGGGCTGCACGTGACGGGCGTGTCAACTTTACTATGGCAGAGGTGGCCACTCAGGTGTTCAGCGCGCTCCGGGCGGCGGACCGCCCGGTTGTCTCGGAGTGAAACTGGCGACGATGCACCAAGACCGCCTGAAGGCGGGACTACGAACCCGGCCGTCCGCGGAACGAGGCTTGTAGTTCCGCGTTCACGCGGTCCGGAATCGAGTTCCATAGGAGTGTTCGGTGTTCAGGGAAGGTATGCAACCGATGGCGTCACATCCGACCCAATGGTCAGCCCGAACACTGAACACCGATCCCAGCACGTTCGGCGGAGTCGTGCGCAAGAGTGAGAGGTCCGACCGTGGACTTGCTGATTAGGCAAACGGTGTACGACATCATGCTGGCAGCGGCGCGCCGGGTGGCACCGTTGGAGGCCTGCGGCTTGCTTGCGGGCCGCGAGGGCCATGCCACAACCTGTTACGAGTTGGTCAATGCGGACGGCTCTTCCGAGCACTACAGCATGCGCCCGGAAGAGCAGTTCGCTGCCGCCAAGGACATGCGTGCCAAGGGGCAGAAACTTCTGGCCATCTGGCACAGTCACCCTGCGAGCCCGGCCAGGATGTCTGACGAGGACCTCCGCCTCGCCTACACGCCCGGCGTCGTGTACGTCATTCTGTCGCTGGTGCGCCCGGAAGCGCCGGACGTGCGCGGGTTCGTCCTTGACGAGGGTGTTGCCAAAGAGGTGCCGGTGACGGTGGCCGAGGCGCACGACGGGTCTGCCCGGGGTGCCGAGGCCGGACCGTCCGACTCGAGGGCGCGGGCATGAGGTACTCCGCCGACAACTCGCTGTCGATCGGCAACACGCCCCTGGTGCAACTGCACCGGGTCGTGGAGGGCAAGGCTTTGGTGCTCGCCAAGGTCGAAGGCCGGAATCCCGCGTATTCGGTGAAATGCCGAATCGGCGCTGCCATGATCTGGGACGCGGAAGAACGGAAGGCTTTGACGCCGGGCATGGAGATCCTCGAGGCCACGAGCGGCAACACCGGCATAGCGCTCGCCTACGCGGGGGTCGCCCGGGGTTACAAAGTGACCTTGACCATGCCGGAAACCATGAGCATCGAACGCCGGAAGGTCCTCAAAGCGTTCGGGGCAACGCTGGTTCTGACGCCGGCGGAAAAGGGAATGTGCGGCGCCATTGCCAAGGCGGAGGAAATCCGGGCGCAGGATCCGCGGCGCTACTTCCTCCCGCAGCAGTTCCGGAACCCGGCCAACCCGGGCATTCACTTCAGGACCACGGGGCCGGAGATCTGGGCCGACACCGAGGGCAGGATCGACGTCCTGGTGGCCGGGGTCGGCACCGGCGGGACGATTTCCGGCGTATCGCGTTTCATCAAGCAGGAGAAGGGCAGGCGCATTCTGACGGTCGCCGTCGAACCGCAGCGCAGTCCGGTGATCTCGCAGCACCTGGCGGGCAAGGAACTGAAGCCTGGACCGCACATGATCCAGGGCATTGGCGCCGGGTTTATTCCGGAGACTCTTGATCTGTCCCTGATCGACCGTGTCGAGCAGGTGGAGAACGCCGAGGCCTTGGACACCGCCAGGCGCCTGGCTTCGGATGAGGGCATTCTGTCGGGTATTTCCAGCGGCGCCGCGGTGGCGGCTGCCGCGCGACTCGCGCGGTTGCCTGAGTTCGCGGGCAAGGTCATGGTGGTGATTCTGCCCGACTCCGGCGAGAGGTATCTGTCGACCACCCTGTTCGGAGAGTGATCCGCGCCGGCCCACGCGGGCCGGGATGCGGCATCGTACATGTTCCGAGGTAGAAAAAGGGGCATGGTTGAAAGGTTCACCGTTCCAGGGTTCACGGTTGGTCGAATCTGTGCTCAGATCCGATAACCTCATAACCTTGAACCTCTGAACCGTGAACCATGCCGAAAAAGGAGAGAGCTAACATGTCACAGGCCGATTATCTTCCTGCGAATCTGGAACAGGACATTGCGACGTTTTCCGAAGACATCCGCCGGTTTCTGAGCGGCGACCTGGCGCCGGACGTGCTCAAGGCGCGCCGTGTTCCGCGCGGCATCTACGAACAGAGGACGTCGAACACCTTCATGGTGCGCGTGCGCTTGCCCGGCGGCTTGATCAGTCCTGAGCAAGCCCGTGCTTTGGCCCGCGTGAGCCGGGAATACGCCAGCAACGTGTTGCACGTCACCACGCGCCAGGACATTCAACTGCACGACGTGGCCATTGCCGACGTCCCGGCGATCTCGCGGCGCCTGCTGGAAGCAGGTCTGTCCAGCAAGGGTGGCGGCGGCAACACGGTGCGGAATGTGACCGCGTGCCCCTTTGCCGGGGTCTGCCCGCACGAACGGTTCGACGTCAGCCCGTATACGGGTGCCGTCACGCGATACCTCATGACCCTGGAGGAGAGTTTTCAGCTCCCGCGCAAGTTCAAGATCGCGTTCAGCGGTTGCGGTGCGGACTGTGCGTTCGCCGCGGCCAACGACCTGGGGTTCGTGGCCGAGGTGCGCGACGGTGTGGCAGGTTTTGTGGTCCTGGCTGGGGGTGGGATGGGCAACTCGTCCCGCTTTGCGGTCCGCATGCCGGAGTTCCTGCCGGTCGTCGACACGGTGCGCGCCGCCGAGGCGGTGCGGCGCATCTTCGCTCAGGAGGGAGACCGCAAGAATCGGCATCGGGCACGGTTGCGCTTTGCCGTCGAGCGCATGGGCGAGGACGCGTTCAGGAATCGGTTCCAGGACGAGCTTCAGACCGTCCGCCGAGACCATACCGTCCCGGACGCGCCGCCGGTCTCCGTCCTGCCTGCCGTTGCCGGCGTGCCGCAGCCGTCTGGGCCGCCCCGGCCCCGTCTGGCGGACGGCCTGACCGTGTATCCGGAACAACGGTCGGACTTGATGACGGTCCGCCTGTTCCTGCCGCTCGGGGACATTGCGGCCGACGATCTGGCGGGGCTGGGCGACCTGGCGGAGCGCTACAGCCGTGAACGTGCCTTCCGCACCACGCAGGATCAGGGCATCCTCCTTCGCTCGGTCGCGCGCACCGACGTCTCGCGGTTGGCCGGGGACTTGCTCAGCCGCCCAAGCATCGCCACGGCGTTCGAGCCGATCCATGCGTTTGTGGCGTGCGCCGGCGCCTCGACATGCAAGCTGGGGTTGTGCCTGTCCAGGGGTGCGGCATCCGCCTGTGCCAAGGGCTTCGGGGAAGCGAACCTCGCCCTTTCGGTCCTCCAGAGCATCGATATCCGGGTGAGCGGCTGCCCCAACAGTTGCGGGCAGCACCTCATGGGCGCGGTGGGGTTGTATGGTGTGGCGCAACGTTCGGAAGGCCGACTGGTGCCCAGTTACCGTGTGCTGCTCGGGGCTCGGCGCGGCGTCGACGCCCCACGGTTCGGTGCCGAGGTGGGTACGGTTCCGGCGCGCGCGTTGCCGTCGTTCCTGACGAGCGTGTTGCGTGATTTTGCGGCCAACCGGCGTGCCGGCGAAGGACTCGCCGACTACGTCGAGCGCCGACGCGTGCCGTATTTCGAGAAACTTCGCGAACCGTACTCGCGAATCCCGACCTACCAGGAGGCGCCGGAGTTCTACCGTGACTGGGGGCAGGCGACGGATTTTTCGCTGGCGGGTCGGGGGGCGGGCGAGTGCGGCGCTGGCGTCCTCGACGTCATTGAGGGCGAGTTGCGGATGGCGAAGCAGTTGCTGAGTCAGTATGTGCAGGGCGCCGCGGTGCCGGGCTTGCTTGGGCAGGCGCTGATGGCCACGCTGCGGGCGCTGCTGATCACCCGCGGGGTGGACACGCTCGATGCCGAGCGCATTATCCAGGCGTTCCAGCAGCACTTTGTCGCGACCGGCCTGGTGCCGGACACGTTCGGCGCCCTGCTGGCTCGGGCCCGTGATCTTGCGCGCGGCTCGGACGATGCTCTGAGCGACCGGTACCCGGACATCCGGGCGCTGTTCGAACACGTCGAACGGCTGTACAAGTCCATGGACGCGCAACTCCAGTTTCCGGCTCCGTCCGTACCGGCAGCCCCGGTCGCCGTGGCTCCGGCCGCAGCACCCCAGGCCCGCCGGGACCTCGATCTGCACGGGGTTGGCTGCCCCATGAATTTCGTCAAAGCCAAGCTGGCTATGGAAGCTCTGCCGGCCAGCGCGCTTCTGTGCGTGACCTTGGATAGCGGCGACCCTGTGAACAACGTGCCGGCCAGCTTTCGGAACGAGGGTTACACCGTCGAAGGAGTGACTGACGCCGGCGACGGGACATGGCGGGTCTTGATCCGGAACAAATCGTAGCCGCGGTTGCCCGGCGATTGGGGATGAAATGTGACTGGCGCGGGTTTACAGTGGGGCTTTTGCAGAAGTGCGGCGAGATCGTGGTTTCGGGTGTCGGTGTTCAGGGACATGGAGCCGATTCAGAATCACAGAGTTTCCTCCCTGACGCCTGAGCCCTGACCCCTGCCTGCTCCCGCCGGGCTGGAGCCGACGCGAAGGACATGCCCATGACCGACACCGCCCCCAACTGTGAATGCCGGGTGGACAAACTCCTGCGCGATATCGCAGCGGGGGCAACCCCCTCTGAGCAGGCCGACCTCTGCCTGCTTCTGCAGGCGCAGGGCCCGGCGCAGGCCCGGTTGCTGGCGTCTGCCGACAGCCTCCGGCGTCAACGCAAGGGTGACGCGGTGCACCTGCGCGGCATCCTCGAATTCTCGAACTACTGCCGCAATGACTGCGCCTATTGCGGCATACGCCGCGGCAATGCCAACGTTGAGCGTTACCGCATGGCGCCTAAAGAAATCCTGGCCGAAGCGCAGAGCGCCGCCGAGCGCGGTTGCGACACGCTGGTATTGCAGTCGGGCGAAGACCCGTGGTGGACCACGGCGCGCCTGGGCGACCTGGTGCGCGCCGTCAAAGATGAGGCGGGCCTGGCGGTGACCCTCTCCGTGGGGGTGCGCGACCGCGCCGAACTGGAACGTCTGCGGGCGGACGGCGCCGACCGCTGGCTCCTGCGGTTCGAGACGTCGGATCCCGAGCTGTTCGCCAGGATCCACCCCGACGAATCGCTGGCGCGGCGCCTCCAGTGCTTGCGCGACTTGCGCGAACTCGGTTACGAGGTCGGCAGCGGGTTCATGATCGGCTTGCCGCCGGGTACGCTGGAGATCATTGCGCGGGACCTGCTCTTCGCCAGGGCGCTCCACCTGGATATGATCGGCTGCGGGCCGTTTATAGCGCACCCGGATACGCCCCTGGCCGGAACGCCACGCCTAACCGACAGTTCGGTCTACTACAACACCATGGCGCTGCTGCGCTTGCTCAACCCTGACGCCAACATCCCCGCGACCACCGCTTTCGATGCCCTGGACACCGACGGTCGTAACCGCGTGCTGCAGGCCGGGGCGAATGTTTTCATGCCCAACCTGACACCGACCCGGTATCGGCGTCATTACCAGTTGTACCCTGGAAAACCATGCCTGCGTGAGGACGGTTTGGCCTGTTCGCGTTGTGCCCAGGACCGCCTCCAGCGACTGGGCCGCACCGTGGCCAGGGGGGAAGAGAGCCGGAACCCCGCCACGCAGTCCTGAGGTGTAGCTAATCAGAGGAGAATGCACCATGGTGCACCGCCGAAAAGCGGCCTGCGAGCTGAAGGAGCGTAAGACCAAGTTTGTGGACATCTTCCGGACCACTCCGGTCCTGACGGTCTGTCCGAACTTCTACGTGCTGATGCATGCGAACGGTTGTACGTTTGCGCCCCTCTGCCGGTACTGCTACCTGAAATCGTCATTCTGGTATCTGCAGAAGCCCCGGGCGTTTTCCAACGTGGAACCGCTGCTGCGCGAGGTTTCGGAGTGGATCGCCAAGGACGACCTGGAATCCTACATCCTGAACGCCGGGAACCTCTCGGACAGCCTCACGTTCGAGGGACCGCGCCCGCTCGCCGCGTCGTTGGTCGAGGTGTTTCGGCGCGAGGCGGAGTCCAAGGACCGGCGGCACGTGCTGCTGTTGGTCACGAAGGGCGGAGCCCGCGAGTGTGAGGCGTTGCTGTCGACCCAGCCTTGCCGGAACGTCGTGATTTCCTTTTCCGTGAACAGTCCTGACGCGGCTCGACGGTACGAGGAAGGCGCGGCGCCAGTCGAGGAGCGGCTCGACACGGCCCGGCGTCTGCGCCGTCAGGGCTGGCGGGTCCGCATGCGCATTGACCCCATGATCCAAGGGGAGGACTACACGTGGCTGATCGAGGAACTCCGCAAGCTGGCGCCCGAGCGTCTCACGCTGGGGTCTCTGCGTGCCGAAGACAATCTGTTACGCTCTTCGGACGATGAACTGTTCAGCGCGCTGGAGGACCCGAAGGACAAGACCAAGTACGCGCGCTATCCGCGCGACGTTCGTCTGGCGCTGTACCGCCAGGCTGTCGAGGCGTTCTCCGGCGTCTGTCCCATTGGCTTGTGCGAAGAGACGCGTGACGTCTGGGATGCGCTCGGGCTGGACGCGGACGCCCGATCCTGCAACTGCGGTTCCTGACCCGATGCCTTTGCCCTCGTCGGCGTTCCCAAGAATCGGTCGCATCCTCCCTGGAGCGCCCGCGTCTCGCGGGCTCTTTGGTGGCGTGGCGGTACCCCGCAAGCCAGCGCCCGCCGGTCCCACGGGAGGGGCGCGCACGCTCAATCGGCGGCAATGCTCCTCAGGTGCGGGTAGGTTGCGAGCAGACCGGGCGGCACAGGCTGCTTCTCGCCGGTCAGACGGGCCTTGAGGCGAAGCGCTGCCGACACAGCCTTGCCTTGGTAGTGGTTGTTGGCGACAATGGTTAGCTCTTTCGTCTCGCCCAGGATCGCCGTGCTGCGCGTGGCCAACTCGCCGACCTCGGCTTCGGAGTAGTCGTAGTTGTAGACGTCGTTGACGTCGGCGTCGCGCGAGAACCAGGCCTGGTGGTTTCGCCCGTGAAGCCGGAAGTAGGCTTGGTCGCCGATCGCGCACACGGGCGGGTTGAACGAGTCACTGGACGTGGGGTAGTCCAGGTTCGCCACCGTGACCCCGAGGCTGCCGAGGAACTGCAGGGCCGGCGGTGCTTGCCACGACGCGTGCCGGACTTCCACAATCAACGGGGCTAAGGTCGCGAACTCGTCGCGCAGCCACTCGAGCAGGCCGCGGGCCTCACCGTTGTCCTGGACGTCATAGCGGAACTGCGCCAGAACTCCGTTGAGGCAGTGGTGATCGGTCAACGGTCGCAGGGCGGCGCGAAACTCGGCCGCCCTCGGGCGGCTGCGCAGGAATCGGTGCGTGAAGTCCTGATGCAACTTGGCGGTGAAGAAGAAGCCGGATTTCGGCGCCACTCGGCGTGCCCACAGCTCGGTGGTCCGTGGTGACGGGATACGGTAGAACGAACTGTTGATTTCGATCATGTCGACGTACCGGGCTATAAAGGCCAGTTCGTCGGCGGGATGGCGATCTTTCCCGGGCAATGTGGCGCCAAACAGGTCTGGTTGGACGGTTGGCGCCGGAATGCGGTAGACCGTGTCGTGCCAGTCCTCGTAGGTCCAGCCGGCGATGCCAACGTGTACGGGCTTGACCAGGGCCATGCGGTGACATTCCTTTTCGGTTGGCGTGGGGGACTCCGAGGGCCTTTGGCTTGATGCGCCGCCGGCGCCATACTATATGTTCAGTATGTCGACGGTCCAGAGTAACGGTTACAGGTTGAAGGCGGAGGCGGCAGCACCGTGAGCGCAAAAACCAGATCTGCGAAATCCGCGATTCCGATCGGGAAGGTCCCGCCGGCCCTGTTGCGACGCTTGCTGGACCTGCCGCGGAAGACGTGTTCGGACCTGGTGCTTCCTCCGGCCTTGGGCGAGGATGCGGCCGTCGTTCGGATCGGTCGGCGATTGGTCGCGATCGGCACGGACCCGATCACGTTCCCTACGCCGCGCCCCGGTTTCTTCGCTGTGCACGTGAATGCCAACGATATTGCGGTCACAGGGGCGGTGCCCAGTTTTTTCACGCTGACAGTCCTGATGCCGCCGCGGTCGACGGAGCGTCAGATTGTCGACCTGGTCGCGGACGCCATGCAGGCGGCCGACTCCCTGGGCATCGTCCTTGTCGGCGGTCACACGGAGGTTACGGCGGCGGTGAGGCTTGCCGTGGTGTCGGTGACCATGTTCGGCGAACTGCGGGGCAGGGCGCCGGTGCGGACGGGGGACGGCAGGCCCGGTGATGCGGTGATCCAGGTGAACCCGTTGGGCATCGAGGGCACGGCGATCCTGGCGGCACAACATGCCGAACGGCTCGCGATGCGCGTGGGGCAGGGCACCGTCCGGCGCGCTGCCCGTCTTTCGATAGACCCGGGCATTTCGGTGGTACGTCCGGCGCTGCTGGCGGCGTCACGGCTCAAGGTTCATGCCATGCACGATCCGACGGAGGGGGGCATCGCGACGGGGTTGCGCGAGGTTGCCCTGGCTTCCGGGACCGGCGTCAGGGTGCGCGAACCGGACCTGATCATGCTCCCCGTGACGCGTCGGATCTGCGCCGAACTGGGCGTCGCGCCTCTGGGACTGATCTCATCCGGGTGCCTGCTTCTCACCGTCGCGGAGCGGGATGCCGCCCCTGCGGTTTCTGCCTTGCGGCGTGCGGACTTCACTGCGGCACGGATCGGGAGCCTGACCGACTGTGCCGGCGAGTTCTTGCTGGAAACCGCGAACGGACAGCGCCAGGAGCTTCCCTGCTTCGCTGTGGATGAACTGGCGAACCGGGCGGTGTGACCCGAGCGGGCAGGGCTGAGGGATGAAGGCTGAAACCTGAAGTGAAGACCGGGGAACCACCTTGGGCTCCGGACTCTGGACCTCAGCCTTCAGCTTTCATCCCTCAACCCTCCGAGGTCCGCCCTACGCCTTTTCGAACTGGTCCTTGCCGACTCCGCACTCGGGGCAGACCCAGTCTTCGGGCAGTTTGTCGAACGGAGTGCCGGGCTCGACGTCGTTGTCCGGATCGCCCTTCTTGGGGTCGTAGATGTAGCCGCAAGCTAAGCACGTGTACTTGTCCATGGCGATTCCCTTTCCTTTTGTCTTGCCGGTTCACGGGGCAGATGTAAAGCCGCCCTGGCGGCTGTACGGCGTTCACAGTTCGCGCCAGGCCCGACCGTCCCTGGCCAGCAGCGCGTCGGCGGCCCTCGGGCCGGCGCTGCCAGCGGGATAGAACTCCAGATCCTGGCCCGGTTTGGTTTCCCAGCGGTTGAGTGCGGGCATGAGCAGGGTCCAGGACACCTCGACGGTGTCGTGGCGGATGAACAGCGTTTGGTCGCCGAGCATCGAATCGAGCAGCAGCCGTTCATAGGCCTCGGGTGGTTCGACCCCGAAGACTTCCCGGTAACTGAAATCGAGCGTTAACCCGCCCATGCACAGCTTGGGCCCCGGGCTCTTTGCATGGATTCGCAGCGAGATCCCTTCGTCGGGCTGCACACGCATGACCAGTACGTTGGTCGTGAGTTGCGCCGGCTCCAGCGGCCGGAAAATCGAGTGGGGAACTTCCTTGAACGCGACGGCGATTTCGCTGAGCTTGCGGGCTAGGCTTTTCCCGGAACGCAGATAGAACGGCACGCCGTGCCAGCGCCAGTTGTCGACCCAGAATCGGGCCGCCGCGTACGTTTCCACCGCTGAATCAGGGGCGACCCCTGCTTCTTCGCGATAGGCCCTGACCGGGGTGTCGCCCATCCGCCCCGCGCCGTATTGGCCGCGGACAATGGCCTCGTCCAGATGCGCCTCGTCGAACGGACGAATGGCGCGCAGGACTTCGACCTTCTCGTCGCGCACCGGTTCCGCAGCGAACGAATGGGGCGGTTCCATCGCGACCAGGGCCAGGAGCTGCAACATGTGGTTCTGGAACATGTCGCGGAGCGCGCCTGTCTGTTCGTAGTGGCCCGCGCGCGAGCCAATGCCGACGCTCTCGGCGACGGTGATCTGCACGTGGTCGATGTACTGCCGGTTCCAGAGTGGCTCGAAGATGGCGTTTGCGAACCGGAACATCAGGATGTTCTGGACCGTCTCCTTGCCGAGGTAGTGATCGATCCGGTAGATCTGGTGTTCCCGGAGTACGCTGCGAAACTCGGCGTCCAGCGCCCGGGCCGTCTCCAGGTTGCGTCCCAGCGGCTTTTCGACCACGACACGGCGCCAGGCGCTGCCATCGTCCGGTTCCACCGAGAGATTGGAATCGCGCAGGCAGCGTGTGATGTCGGCGTACAGATTCGGCGGTGTAGAGAGGTAGAACACACGGTTCCCGCGCGTCCCGTGCACCGTCTCCAACCGAGCCAGTTCGGCGCGCAGAGACAGGTACAGGCTGGGGTCGGTGTAATTGCCGGCCAGGTAGTAACAGAAGGCGCAGAACGCGTCCAGTTCGGTTACAGTTGCGGCCGGACAGTGCTTCAGCAGCGACTCTCGCGTCTGCTGCCGGAAGGCCTCGGTGCTGAGCGGTGTGCGGGCGAATCCGAGCAGGAGGAATTGGCCGGGCAGAAGTCGTTTCTGGTACAGGCCAAAGAGGGAGGGCAACAGCTTGCGGTTCGCCAGATCACCGGAGGCGCCGAAAATGACCATGGCGCAGTTGTCCGGTTTCTGCTCGATGCACAGCGTTTCGATGGCGTCAACGTGCAGCTTTGCCTGTGCCATTGCCGCTGCTCCTGGAGTCGTCAGGCTTGTTCTGCGCCGGGTCGGGCCCAAGCTCTTTCATCGGTTTGAGCAAGGTCCCTATGGCTTCATCCCGGGCGCGCTGGTCCATGATCTCGATCGCTTCTTCGCGCGTGATTTCGCCGCGCTTCAGCATGTCTCCGAGTTCTTCGGGAGTCGGAAGTCGGTCCATGGCCGAAAACCTCTGTTCGTAAGTGCTCAGGTGTCCGTGATCGACAACTCCTGCGGACCCGGCGTAACATACGTGTGCTGGCGGTTGATTTCCACGGACTTGCGGGGGGGCAGTGTAACCAGGATGTCCGGCGAAACCGGATGGGGCGTGGTATCTGCCCAGAACAGTCCCGTTTGACAGTACGGCGGACGGCCCTCCGCCCGCACCACTGCACGCACGCGGCACAAGGCCCGGATGGCGGGTGATCCGCTCCCGCCGCTCGGTCAGGGTGTCGTGCCCTGGTCCGCTCGTCGCACGGGCCGCTCCTCTCTCTTTCGACCTGTGCGGGTGAATCCACAGAGACAGAAGGCTGTGCAATGGGCGCCAGGATACGCCCTTTCGCGGTTGGGTGCCGTGACGGGCAGTGGCGCGGGACCTCCGGGACCGCAGCAGGGTGCTCGGGGCCGTCCCGGCCCGAGGCCCTCGGCCGGGGACCGGTCGACGCACCCCGCTTCGGCGCGGGACGCGCCGAGCCACCGCGCTCAATCGCATCCCAACCGGGGTACGCCATTGCTCCTCGAGGGCGAATCTCCCCGCACAGGTCGCTCTTTTTCTCGACCTGCGCGATAGGGACGGCTTGGCGACCCCACCGGCCTTGCGCCGGTGGGGAAGCAGGTCCACCGGCTGGCCGAGCAGTCGCCCGCTCCTCCTTCTCCGGGCGGACCGCAGCCGCGGGGCGTCCGGAGAAGAGGAAAACGGGGGGGGGCGGCGGTCTATTTGGCTAACCGGCCTGATTCACCAGCGGCACGAGGCCGGTGGGTTCTGGCTATTCCACGAGTTGTTGCGTCCACCATTGAATAACAGAATAGCAAATATATAGTAGCCAGTAAAGGTCGTAGTTGTGTCCCAACCGAAACCGTGGTCAACCAGAGAGAGGAGGACGTGAGCGATGATGGCGATGAACAAGGTCATGCTGGCAGGGAATCTGACTCGGGATGTGGCGATGAAGGAACTCAACGGCGGCATGACCGTGGGTACCTTCGGGCTTGCCATGAACGAGCGCTACACCACCCAGGACGGCCAGCAACACGAGGATGTGTGCTTTGTGGATGTCGAAGTCTGGGGCAAGCAAGCCGAGGCGTGCAACCGCTGTCTGTCCAAGGGTGCACCCGCTTTCATCGAGGGGCGGTTGCGCCTGGAACGCTGGGAGGACAAGACGTCGGGAAAGGGCAGGGCGAAGCTGTTAGTGCGCGCGGATCGTGTGCAGTTTCTGAATGGGACGACGCGGCCGCAGGCGGAAGCTTCCGGGCCGCGGCCGTCTTCGGTGGTTTCTCCGCGCCCTCAGCCCCCACCCGCGAATCGCCCTGGCGGGTCGGCACGGCGCGGATGAGGAACCGCCGCCGGCATCACGCTCCCAGGCGGGCGGAACTCGCGGCGAGGGTAACCCGCGCTATAGTGACACCGTCGGAACGGCGACGAGCGGCGTGGAGCGGGATGCGCTCCCGGCGCTGTCGCCGTGCCATCTGAAAGTTGGCCCCGGAATAACGGCACGACGAAAGGCGCGAACGGCCGCGAAAAGGGAGACAGGCCAGGCGGGGTGGTGCGGGGCCGGAAGCGGCCCATCGATCACTCCATGGTGGGGCCGACGCGAGACGCCAGCGACACCGGACAAACAGGTCCCCTTCCAACGTATTCCTTTCACGCCTTTCGCGTGTTTCGTAGTTGCCGAAAAAGTACGGCAACCCAGACGGCCACAGCCGACGGAGTTCCGCCGCTGAGCCGAAGCGATATGCCGGCATGTCGTCGGCCGATACAACTTCATTCCGCTCCAAGCGGCTCCCGTTCGTCCAGAGCTACTTCAACCAGCGCATGGTGTATCCCTGGGAGCTTCCGAGCATTATGCGGAAGCACATTTACACCGGTGCCATGGGGAACATCTGGGCCACGTTGATCTCGGGCATCTTCTTCGTCTACTTCGGGACTGCCATTGGGTTGACCAGTTTCCAGTGGGGCTTGATGTCGGGGATCTCGTCGTGGTTGATCGCCGCGCAACTCGTGTCGGCGTCGATGACGCAGCGCACCGGTCAGCGCAAGCTGATTTGGTTCCTGTTCGCCGTGGCGGAACGTTCGGTCCGACTGGCCGGCATCCTGGTGTCGCTGTGGCTGTGGCATGCCGGCTGGGAACACGCGGGCATCGCCCTGATCATCGCCATTTGTCTGGCGAATCTGTTCGGGACTATGTCCAGCCCGCCTTGGCTGTCGTGGCTGGCGGACATCATTCCAGAGGAGACGCACGGCCGGTTTTGGGGCCGGCGCGCGGCGTGGATTGCCGTGTGCGTGGTTGCCGTCAGTGTGCCGGCTGGCTTGTTCATCGACCGCATTCCGGAGGCGCATAGGCTTGACGCCACCGTGCTCATCTTTGTCGTGGGGACCGTGATCGGGTTGCTCGATCTGCTGATCCATGGCACGCTGCCGGAGCCGCCGCCAGTGGTCTCCGACCGTCATCATTTCCTGCATGATGTGATGGTGCCGCTGCGGGACGTGGGCTTTCGGCCGTGGCTGATCTTCAATACCTGCTGGACGTTCTCGATGACGCTGGGCGGCGCGCTGGCTACCATTTACTTCGTTCAGGACCTGGGGATCAAGAACAACTTCCTGGGCGGCGCAATTGTGATCACGTCGTTCACGCTTCTGGGCAGCATTGCCACGGGAAGTTGGTCCGGGAAACTGGTGGACCGGCTGGGCCCGAAGCGGGTGCTTTTCTGGGGGCATCTGGTGTGGGGATTTCTGCCCCTGTTCTGGGTGTTCGCGGTGCCGGCCACGGCGCTGTACTGGCTGGGTACGGCGAGCATTGTCGGCGGCATGTCGAGCACGGCGGCAACGACAGCGGCGTCGAAGCTGATCACGCGCTTCCCGCCCGCCGAACGTCGCGCGATGTACGTGGCGGTGTCGACGAGCCTGGCGAACTTCGCCGGCGGCTTGGGGGTGATGACCGCCGGGTGGGTATTGCATGAGTTCGGTCAGGCGCACGTGACGCTGGGCGGCTGGCAGTTCGGCGCCTACCCGCTGCTGTTCGTCGCCTCGGCAACGTTACGGGTTGCTTCGGTCCTTGCCTTCATGCGTCGCATTCCGGACTGGCGCGAGACCCAGCCGGCGTGAGTTGATGCCGCAGGCAGTCATCGTGGGCGCGCGACGGCGCTCAGCCCTCGCAGAGGGCAGCCCCCGGCGTCGAGCAATCAGTGCCGGGGCGGGCGGCGAAGCGGCAGTTTGTGCCGCGATCTCGGTTTGGGCTTGTCATGGGGCCGGTTGGCAGCCTGATTGGCCGCGTTCCGTGTCAAGGCGCGCGCGAAGTAGTCGTCGATCAACTCCAGTTGGAACTCGCGCACGATGTCCATGGCCGTGCGCTTGTCGGTGGTGCTGTAGATCAGGGCGGGCGCGATGTTCGCCGGGATGTCGATTTCCACTTCGCCCAGGTACTTCTTCTCGATCTCGGGGAACTTCTCGCGGTTGTAATCGAGATGGACCATGACCCGGTCCAGGTTGAGTCTGGCGCGGGCGATCGAGGTGTAGCAGTCAGTGAGCTTCACGGGGCGCCCGAACGGGTCGAGAATGCCGCCGCCGAGGAACGGCAGTGCGGAGATGAAAAACGCGCGGCAGTCGTAGGCCCACATGCCCTGCATCAGGCCGCCGTGGTAGGCGCTGCCGAAGCAGAGGATGTCCGGTTTCAGAGCCGCGTATTCTTCGCGCAACCAGTGGAAGTTGAGGTCAAAGCAGATGGCGCCTCCCAGGCGTCCGACGGGTGTGTCGACCACCACCGCGCCTTTGCCCGACGTCAGCCCCTTCTCGATCTCGCCGATCGTGAGATTGCTCTTGTGGTAGGCGCCCAAAATGGTGCCGTCGGGGGCGATGAACGCGAGCGAGTTGTAAACGTGCCTGCCTTCGCGGAGCTTCACGCTGCCGACGATGTGCGTGTTGAGCCGCACTGCGTGTTGGCAGTAGGTGTCGAGCAGCGGCCCAGGATGCCTGACGTCTTCGGCCGTCTCTACGGTCTGGCCGATCGATTCGACCGCCTCGGAGAACACGATGAGGTCTAGGCCGAAGCCGGTCAGGGCCTGCAGTTGGCCGGAAACCAGCTTGATCACGGCGTTCTTCGCGTCCTTCGGCTCATGGGCCGGGACACCGCTGCAGGTCACGGAAGCGACTCGTACGTAGTGAGACATGGGTGACTCCTTGGTGTCGGGTGTCGGGTCTTCCCTCAGCTTTCAGATTTCATCCCTCATCCCTCGATCGGGTGTCGGGTGTCGGGGGCGCCGCCTCAGGCGCAAAGCTGCCGGAGGGCGGCCGGGTTGCTCGGGCGTATCGGTCTCTTTTCGTCCGTTTTGTCCGTTGGGTCCGTTTCGTTCGTTTTCTTCGCCGTGACCAAGTTCACACAGGCCCCCCTTCGCGTTGCACCTCACACCTTCATCAGCAGCGCGGAGTGCGGCGCCATTTTCGGGATTTCGCTGAGCCGGACCGAACTGCCGGTCCACACGTCGAATCCTGCGTCCGGCACGTCGAGGCCGGGCGGCACGACGAGCGGGGCTGCTTCGTCGTCCCAGTTGAACACGCCGAGCCAGCCGCGCTCGCCATCGGTGGGCGGCAGGTACCAGAACCGGGGCACCGGGTTCAGGAAAAGATCCAGTGGCGTGGCGCTGCGTCGCAGCGGCGGGAACAGGAGTTTCAAATCGTCGATGCCCTTTCGGGTCAGACGGCAGATCGAGTCGGCCAGGAACAGGTTGCCGCCGGTCAGGCGCACGATGCTGAGCCAGGTCTGGAGTTCCGTCCTTGAGGCTTCGTGGCCGGCCATCCAGAAGCCGCCGTCGGGGGTCAGCGGCCGCGGCGTGTAGAGGTAGTTCGGGTATGGGTCGACGGAGGTCGTGTCGCAACGGATGAGGGCAAAGTCCGGGTCAATAGTCCAGATGCGGCCGTTCTGCCAGATGCTGGCGGCGACCTGCAGCGCGTTGTGTTTCACGTGGCCCCAGAAGGTGTGAATATCGGTCGAGACGCGTGCGGAGTCCGCGATGCCGATGGCGCACTCAGCCGGGGCGCCGCAGTTGATCAGGTGGCTGTCCTCGCCGATGGCGGCGCGGATCGTCTTGAGTCCGCGCCGGATGGCCTCCGCCTTGCCGGTTGTTGGGTCTGACAGGCGCTGCATGGCGTCGATGTACGAGGTGTAGATGTAGTCGATCTTGAAGAGGCGGAACCCGGCATCGCGCATCTTGCCGAACCACTTGGCTAGCAACTCCTGGACCTCGGGCAGAGTAAAATCGAGCACCGCCTTGCCGCCGACCACAACGGGGTGGTTTGCCGCGGTGCGCGCAAACAGGTCCTGGCGGTGCCGGGCCAGCGGCGTGAACATGTCGCAGAGCAGGGGTGCAGTCCAGACGCCGGGGACGAACCCTGACGACTCGATCATGCGGGCAACACCGCGCAGTGTGGCGGCAAACTTGCGGTTCGGTTGCCAGTCGCCCCAGCCGCACTCCCAGCCCATGTCGAGGACAGCGTACTTGAGGCTGTCGCCGAAGACGCAACTGCGCAGGGCTGACAGTTCGCGGCGCACATCCGCCATGGTGATGGCGCCGCCGTAGTAGTCCCAGGTGTTCCAGCCGGTGGCCGGGAATGAAGCCGGCCGTGCGAACGGTTGCAGAGCGGTCGCGTACAGGTCCAGCAGCCGGAACGGATCGGTGTCGTGTCCCACCACGAGGCAGAATTCCGTGTCGCGGTGCAGTTCGCGCTGCGGCTCCCAGCCGGCCTTGAACGAGGCCGGGGTCGCCTCGAAGAAGGAGAAATCTTCGCCCATGCTGCCGGTCCCGAAGAGAAGCGCCATGCCGGTGTCGGTGTTGAACAGTAGGGTCACCAGACGCGCCGAGGCGCTCCGGTCGTTGCCCAGCACGACGAGGCCTTCATCGTTCTTGCCGCCGACCGCGGGCGGGACCAGCATGCGCGTGGCGGTGCTGTTGAGTGGCGGGAACTGGCCGGCGCCGGGGGTGATCTGCAGGAACGCACGTTTCAGCACGCGTCCGGCGACCGGGGCGATTCGCAGGCGCAGCGACGCCATGCCCTGCGTTGCGGGTGGCAGCTCGGTCGTGACGCTCCATGGGCCCGCCTGGCCGACACAGCGTCCGTCACTGGCCGCGCCGGAAAACGCATGCGCACCCTCGCCATCTTCCAGCAGCAGAACGGCGGTCCAGATTGAGGCACCACTTGCGCCTTGGAAGCTGAGCGAACCGGTTGCGGTGTCAAACGCCAGCATCGTGTGTCCTTCGAAACCCTGTCTCTGTGCCACGATCCACTTTGGTCAGTGCCCTTGCTCGCTCGCGGACAACTGGGTTCGACGTAAACTACACGACCCGTGGAGCGCCTGCAACCGGAGTGGGCAGGGCGGGGCAATGCGTCTCACGGGATGGGCCAGAGGAAGGTGCCCGTGGCGAGGAACTGGCGGACCTGTTGGACGCTCTGCTCGGCCTTGCGGTCGACCGACTCGGCCGTGTTGAAGGCATTGTGGGGCGTGCAGATCACGTCCGGGCGGCGGGCGAGTTCGAGCGTGGCCTGCACGGTCGGGTTGGCGGAAGGCTGGCCGGTGCGCAGGGACACGGCCAACTCGGGTTCGGCGTCGTAGACGTCCAGACCGACGCCGCCGAGGTGACCGTCATCGAGTAACTCAAGAAGGTCCGAGACCATGGCCAGTTCACCGCGCGAGATGTTGACGAACAGTGTGCCGCGCCGGACCTTGGCCAGCAGTTCACGGTTGAAGTAGCCGCGGTTGAGCGACGTCAGGTTCATGGCGCTCACGATGACGTCGGCCTGGCGGATACCTTCCTCGATGCGGACGTAGTCGATCTCGGGCCACTTGCGGACCAGATCCACACCCAGCACGCGCATGCCGACCCCTGTGGCGACACGCGCGACCTCGTGCCCGATGTTGCCGACGCCGACAACCAACAGCGTTTTCGCATCGCACTCGCGGCCGGTCAGGCCGTCGCGGTGGAACTCTTGGAACTGCCGGAGCTGCAGCGGCAGCCTGCGCAGCAGTCCCAGCCAGAGCAGTAGGGCCTGTTCCGCGACAGCCCGGGCGCAGTACAGTGGCAGATACCCGCAGGGCATGGCAACGCCGGTGGCCTCGCGGTACGCGGTGAGGTGATCAAATCCCGTGGAGCGGCTTAAGATGCCGCCCACGGCCGCCGCCCATCCCGGCGGAATCAGTGACTGGGTGCGAATGCTGATGATGCGGGCGGGGGGCGTTCGTGGCCCGGCTTCCTGGATGGTCTTGGCCGTGAAGTCGGCGCGTACGTCCGGTGGCAGGTAGCGCCGGAGCGCGGCGGCTTCCTCTTCAAACGCTTCGAAGAAACATACGTCGGGGAGATTCATGGGGTGATTGTCGGGTGTTGGGTGTCCTGCGTCCTGAGTTCTGAGTCTTGCCCCATGGGACGGGGGTTGAATGCGCGCTTGGTCTCCGCTGTCCCGGACAGGTGTTGATCACACCAACGGCACGGGGGTTACTCTTTCGGCTTTCAGGAACGTGAGGAAATGCTTGCGGATGTGGTTCTCCAAACGCCGCCGTTCCGCCGCCGTGCCATCGTGGAGCGGGATCTGGCCGCCGGCCATGGCGCGGTGGCCGCCGCCCGTGCCGTGCGCGCCGACGAAGCGCCGGATCACGGCGCCGGCATTGGTGGCGTCGTCACCGGTCCGCAACGACAGCAGTATGCGGTTCTCAAACACGCCGTGGCAGAGCACATAGAACACATCCTCACAGCGCAGGAGCAGGTCGGCGACTTCCGCGATCATGTCGGGGTTGTCAAGGTCGCCCAAGTTGCAGAGAATGCCTTTACCGAAGACCTGGGCATTGCGCAGCGCGCCGGCCAAAGCGCGGAAGTAGGCGTGGGGCAGGTCGGCGTCCTGGATACGGGAGAGCATGCGGATGTTGGCGTGCGGGTAGAGCGTCACATACGCCTTGATGTCGGCGCGTGTGGCTTCCTCGCCGAAGTCCTGAGTGTCGGTCTTGATGGCGTAGACCAGGGCCGTGATCAGGGGCGTGTCCGGCGTGATCTCCGCCGTCTGCAGATACTCGAACAGAATGGTCGATGTGGCCCCGACCCGGCTGCGGACGTCCGTGAATCGGGCCTTGCGCGTGTCGCGCCGGATGGGGTGGTGGTCAAAGACGATATCGGGAACGACGTCTGCGGGCAGCGGGTTGTTCCCGGTGCCGGGTTGGGTGTCGACCATGGCGATGCGGTCGAACCGTGCGAGTGAAAGGTCGCTCAGGTGGTGCAGATTGAGCCCCAGGTACTTGGCCAGGGCCAGGTTCTCGGCGCGGCCGATCGCGGCGCCGCAGGCGATGGTGCAAGGCACGCTGGCCAGGGAATTGGCCAGTTCGCGCAGCGCGGCGGCGGCGGCAATGGCGTCCGGGTCCGGGTAGTCCTGCATCACGATGAGCATGGACTTCGCCTCGTGCAGGACGAGCTTCAGCTTCTCGATGCGCTTCTTTTTTCGGGTTGCCGGCACCGACTCTCCTTTCCGCGGTGGGGTTCTTGCCGAGCGTACAAACTCCGCGGCCTCGGAACTCCAGTCGCGGCCAAACCCCAGCAACCACGTACTATAGTGGCTCGACCGCCCGCGTCACGGTCATCCGTACACCGAACCAGGGCTGTTTCAGGATTCGTGACCGCCGCGTGCAGCGAGTACCCCCGGCGTGTCCCCACGCCGGGGGGGGGCGGCCTGAGGACAGGCCGCCCCTACCAGGTGTGCGCGGAGGCGTGGCCTTCCGAGACGCGGCGCCGGATCTTGAAACAGCCCTGACACCGAACCCCGAACACTTGCAAGTCCATAGTCCATGGTCCATTGTCCCTGATCCGCAGTCGCGCGAAAGGCTTTGGCGGGCGTCATGAACGGAGATGCCAAATCATGCTGACGATCGCATCGTGGAATGTGAACGGGGTCCGTGCGGCGTTGGAGCACGGGATGCTGAAGTGGCTGGATGAGGCCAAGCCGGACGTGCTGTGCATCCAGGAGACCAAGGCGCAACCGGACCAGTTGCCGGCGAGCCTGCTGGAACCGCGTGGGTACCGGACGCTGTGGGCCTCCGCCGCGCGGAAGGGGTACAGCGGCGTGGCGGCGTTTGTGCGCGCCGAGCCTGTGGCGGTTACACCCCTGGGCGTGTTGGAGCATGACTGCGAAGGGCGTGTGCAGATCCTGCGCTTTCCGCAGGTCACGATCGTGAACACCTACTTCCCCAATAGTCAGGACGCAGGCGCGCGACTCGACTACAAGCTCGGCTTCTGCGAAGCGTTGCTCGAGCGCTGCAACCGGCTGCGGGCGGACGGGCAGAACTTGGTGATCTGCGGCGACTACAATATCGCGCACCAGCCGATCGACCTGAAGAACCCGAAGGCCAACGAGAATAACGCCGGATACCTGCCCGAGGAACGCGCCTGGATGGACAAGTTCCTGGCCGCCGGCTACGTCGACACGTTCCGCATGTTCTGCCCGGACCCCGGGCATTACACGTGGTGGACCTACCGGTTCCAGGCACGGAAGAAAGACATCGGCTGGCGCCTCGACTACCATTGCGTGAATACGGAGTTCCGGAGCGCCGTTGCAGAGTCGACTATCCTGAAGACCGTGATGGGTTCCGACCACTGCCCGGTCCTGCTGCGGTTGCGGGTGTAGCACGGGGCACGGGGCACGGGGCAGGCAAGGGGCAGTCCGTTTGGTCCGTCCCCATCCCCGCCGCCGTCACTTGGCCGGTGCGGCGGTGGGCGTCGCTTCGAGGTACAGCGGGCGACGCGTGGCGGCGGTGATCTGCTGCAGGGTCCGGCGGTACTCGGGGTAGTCAGCGACGGGGATACGGCGACTGCGGCGCTCGAAGGCGATGCGGAGCGTGACCCGGTTGCCTGTGGCGGTCCACGTCTCTGAGTAGGTCACGTGCCGACTGCGAATGTTGACATTCGGCGGCATCTCGACGATTCTGAATTCCTGGGGAAGCTCGAGCGCAATCTCGCGCTCGGTTGCTTCCGCCGTGGGATAGATCACCGGGTAGCGCCGCGCATCGAGGCTGATTTCCGGGAACTCCTCCTCGCGGTCGGGCACCTGGAAGAGCCGCAGGTCCTTCGCCTGGATGAGGTAGCTGGGCAGGTCGTAGGTGAAGTCAAGTTTGAACTGCACGTTCAAGTCCTGCGGGTCGGTGATGCTGAAGTCGCCGAGACGTGCGCCAGGGGCAATGCCGTTGACGAACTGCTGCAGGATCTGGTGCCTGGCCTTCTCCGGAACACGTTTCCAGCCCGCCCGGAGCCGGTATTCGTAGTCGCCGGAGTAGCGGTTTGCGGTGGTCACGCGCAGGTTGCCGTCCGCGGTGACGGTCATCTGCTCGGCGGTGGCCTTGCCGTACGCCAGCATGCCCGGCGGGACCGGGATGATGGGACGCTGGTCGCGGATGAAGTTGTAGCAGATCACGCCGTGGTCGTCGGAGCGCAGGGCCGGGTACCGGTGGTCCTGGGAGGTGCAGTCCAGGAACATGGACTTGCCATTCAGTTGTACCTCTGTGATGCAGTGGTTGCAGGCCAGCACGGGAAACTTGGGAATGAACTCGCCCTCGTCGTTGGTGCGCAGTACGACCGGGTCGGACTCCACGCCGATGCAGCGCAACAGCGTGGAGAAGAGCATGGATTTGTCGGTGCAGTCGCCGTAGCCCTGGGCCAGGGTCTCGGTCGCCGGGTGGCCGGCCCAGCCGGAACTCAGCGACGACTTGACCGAGATGTAACGGATGTTCTTCTGCACCCAGTGGTAAAGCCGGGCGACCTTCTCCTCGGTCGTCGTGCAACCGGCACAGATTTCGGCCACTTTCGCCTCGATCTCCGGCGTCACCTTCATGCGTTCGACCTGCAACTTGCCGGTGAGGTCGTTGAGGTAATCCCAGGTCTTGAACAGCGATGCGTGTACGGCCGGGGCAACCTCATCGTTGGGCGGCATCTGCGGCTCCGTGACGATGGGAGGGACTTGCGTCTTCTCCCACGTCCGCGAGTCGTACCATTTCCCCTCGACTTCGACGCAGCTCTTCTTTGCCGGACTGCGTTGTGGGATGATCCACCGGAGGAGTGCGCCAAGGACCGGCATGGGGCGCTTCGCCGGGCGGTAACCGTTCCAGTTCTCTTCCCACGAGTAGAGAGGAGTGCCGATCGGGACCTGGACGGTCAGGACGGACCGGACCAGGGGCAGGTCCATCTGGAAGTAGTACCCCGGGAAGAACAGTCGCCAGTCTTCCGGCGCGTACTGTTCGTACTCGTAGATGTACTCCACCACACTGCCGACGCCGACGCCGGGAATGGTGCCGGACATCATGCGTGCGTCAGGGTCGAAATAAACGTCGCCGCGCTGCGGTTGGCTGACTTGGATGTCCTGCGGCGCCAGTACGTGGACCTGACCGTCCGGACCCAGCGACCGGGCGCAGAGGATCTTCTGGCGGCTGTGGCCTTCCGAGAATCCCAGTTTCAGGCTGCCCCATTCGACCAGGGACTCGTTGAGCACCAGGCCGACGAAGTGGTAACGGTAGACGTGCCGGTGGTCGTGCGTCAGCATGAACGTCCCGTCGTCGAGGATGTACACGCCGCGGCAGCCGGGCAGGCGCGCGGCCATTTCTTCGCCCTGGCGCCGGTACTCGGTGAGTGTCTGAATCTCGTCGGCAGCCGCGGGTGCGGGGCCGGACGGCGCAACCGCGGCCGCGGCCTGGGCGTTCTCCTGCTTGCCCGAGATCCACCACTCCTTGACGTCCTGGCGGTCGATCGCCGCCTGGTCCGGCGCGACAAACTTGCCGTTGTCGAACTGGAACCGTGTCGCCTCCTTCGCGTGGCCGCCGTATAGGACCAGTTTCTCGGCGGCGCGAAGGCAAGGAGTGCACGCCATCGCCCCGGCAACGGCCAGAACGGCGGCGGAGAAGAGTGGGCGCGGATTGCGTTTCTGCATGGTGCGGTCGCTCCTGTCTTGACGGGTGTCCCGGCTTCGCTCAGCAGTTGCGCCGTGGCACGCGGGTGTCGGGTGTCGAGGGGGCATGAGTCACTGCGTCACTGAGGCATGAGCCCGACCCCAAATGGCCCTATGCGCCCCGTTCTCCTCGCGTTCGGCTCCGGCGTGTTGGCACATTCTCGAGATTCCGGCATTCCACCGCGGCCTTGAGATCGCTGGCGAACGTGATCTTACGGTTGTCCTCGGAGTGCTCGACCAGAAAGACGGGTTTACCCAGCAACTCCACGGCCTGGGCGTCGTCCGTCACTTGTTTCCTTCGTTGACACACGCGGGCGTAGGCGGTAACCAGCACCTCACGGCGGAACACCTGTGGGGTCTCGGCGGCCCAGAGTGTACGCCGGTCAGGCGTGCTCCGAACACGGCCGGCCTTTGACGCGACTTTGATGGTGTCGGTCACGCGCCGCGCCGCGACGCCGGAACCATGTTTGCGCGCCGCCTCGATGCACTGCAGCAACAGGGCGGCGGAGGCGAACGGCCGTGCGGCGTCCTGGACCGCGACGTACCGGGCGACCGGTGGTACGGCCGCCAACCCCAGCGCCACGGAGTCTTGGCGGGCCGGGCCGCCAGCAACCAGCGTGACACCCCGGATGCGGGCTTTCCGCAGTGCGGCGGCAAACGCCGGTTCCTGGTCCTGCGGCACGACCAGAACGGTCATCTCGGGCCGGATCACAGGGGCAAAGCGCCGCAAGCAATGGCACACGACCGGCAGTCCGAGCAAGGGGATGAGCAGCTTGTTTACGGCCGAACCGAAGCGCTCGTTGCGCCCGGCGGCGACCACCACCAGCGCCACGCCGACCTGCTCTGACGTTGGCGGTCTCACTCGAGCCATATCTCAGCCTTGGTTGGGCGACGCAGGACCGAGTCCTTGCCGGCAGAGCCCTTTTCGGCCTCCGGAAAGTCGGCATTGAAATGCAGGCCCCGGCTCTCCTTGCGCGCCATGGCACAGTCGATGATCATCTCGGCGACGGACGCGAGGTTGCGCAGTTCGATCAGGTCCGGGGTGACGATGAAGTCCCAGTAGTACTTTTCGATCTCCTTGCGCAGCAACCTGATACGGTTCTTGGCACGCTCGAGGCGCTTGGTGGTGCGGTGGATCCCGACGTAGTCCCACATGAAGCGGCGGATTTCATCCCAGTTGTGGAAAATGACGATTTGTTCGTCGGAGTCCTTGGCGTCGCCACTACTCCAGTCCGGGATCAGGTCGGGTGAGATCGGCGGTTCGCCGCCGCCGTTGCGGCGGCTGTGTTCGACGGCGTTGTGGGCCACCACGAGGGCTTCGAGGAGGCTGTTGCTGGCCAGGCGGTTGGCACCGTGCAGTCCGGTGCAGCCGACCTCGCCGATGGCGTAGAGATTGGTGACCGTGGTGGCGCCGTTCACATCGGTCCCGACACCGCCGCAGCAGTAGTGGGCGGCTGGAACCACGGGGATGAGATCGCGGCCCATGTGGATCCCAAACTCGAGGCACTTGGCGAAGATCTTTGGGAAGCGCTTGCGGAGGAACTTCTCCGATCGGTGTCGAATGTCCAGAAAAACACACGGCTGGCCGGTGCGTTTCAATTCCTGGTCGATGGCGCGGGCGACGATATCGCGCGGCGCCAGGGCGCCCATTTCATGGTAATCCTGCATGAACTCGACATAGTCGTTGTGGCGACGGATTTTGAGGGTGGCGCCTTCGCCCCGGACCGCTTCGCTGATGAGGAACGACTTGGCGCGGGGGTGGTACAGGCACGTGGGATGGAACTGGATGAATTCCATGTTGCGGATTTCCGCATGGGCGCGGTACGCCATGGCAACCCCGTCGCCGCTCGCCACGTCCGGGTTGCTGGTGTAGAGGTAGACCTTGCCAGCCCCGCCGGTGGTCAGGAACGTGAAGCGACTGATGAGCGTGCTGATCCGGTGTGTGGCGCGGTCCATGACGTAGGCGCCGAGGCAGTAGTTCTCGCCTTCCCAATGGGCGTGGCGTGTCGAGATCAGGTCCACGGCCAGGTGGTTCTCGAGGATCTGGATGCGCGAGTCTGCGCGGCAGCGTTCGATCAGCGCCCGCTCCACCTCTTCACCCGTCACGTCACCGGCGTGCAGGACGCGACGCTGCGTGTGGCCGCCTTCCCGGCCCAGGTCGAAATCCTGGGCGTGCTGCGCACCCACATTGTCCTCAAGTTCGCCGCGGCGCGTGAAGTGCACGCCCCACTCCTGCAGGTCGCGGATGCGCTCCGGCCCGCCCCGGATAATGTCATGGACGATGTCCAGGTGGCACAGGCCGGCGCCCGCATTGAGCGTGTCGGCCACGTGCGCGTCGAACGTGTCCGGTTCCGCGGTGACGCACGCGATGCCGCCCTGCGCGTAGCGCGTGTTGCACTCGTCGACCTGGCGCTTGGTGACAACCACCACCTTGCCGTGCGGCGCCGCTTTCAGGGCGGCAACCAGCCCGGCGACGCCGGACCCGATGACGAGGTAGTCGCAGAAGAAGCGGGACGGTGCGGTCCGTGTTGCTGGTTGGTCCATGGTCTCTCGCTGTTGTGAATGCCGGCGCAATTGTCCCGGTGCGACAACATACCCGGCGGGAGGTGAAAATCCAGACTCGGGGCGCGGGGGCCATGTGTCGACGCTCGAGCGTCCGGCCTTCGACAGTCTCAATGCTGCCGCCCTTTTCCGTGTCGCACCGCGACTCACGCGTCCCAGAAACCTGCCAGGCGAGCCGCGGGCCGGCGCTGATCCAGCCACAGGCGGGAACACCTGAAACAAAATGTTCGGTTGGGGCTCGAAATTGGCTTGATTTTTTTTTGGGGGGAGTGGTAAACTGATGGGCGTAGGACGGAAGACTGAACGAGGAGGAAGGGGCGATTTCCACCGTTTCCAGGTCGATAAAGTGTTCGGCAAAAATGCGTTGCGTGGCATTCTGCCCGCGACGCTATGGGGGTTTTTGCGTATGATCACGACACGCTTTGCATCTGCTGTTCGGGCCCTTGCGCTGGCCGTTGCCCTGGCATTGGCGTGGGTGCCACGCGCTCTTGCAGACCAGGGGAATGGATATACCTACGACCTGCGCATGCTTGAGAACGCCGAGGATGGTGACACGGCCGGCTGGGACCTGTTCGACGCCGATCCGCCCGCGACGCCGGTGAACATCGCGGACCCCGCAAACCCGCAGAACCGCGTCATTGCCTTCCAGGCCACGTACGACACCGGTTTCCGGTTCATTTTCACGCCCGTCGAGACGCAGCGCCTGCACCTGCAGTGGCGCATGCGCATCACCGGCAATTACCTGCTGTATGCCACCCTGGTCACCTCCGTGGGTTGGGTGAACATCCGGTACGTCCCATCCACAACCGTCCCGAACCAGGGCCTGGACCCGCTCGTGCCGCTGGGCACAAACGTCGCCAACGGCCATTGGGTCACCATCCGCCGGAACCTGCTCGCGGACCTGCGCCGAATTCACCCGACCGCCACCATCACGGACTTCCGCGCCCTTATGGTCCGGGCCGTCGGCTGCTTCGACGACATCGCGGTACTGAACTATGACGACGCGGACCTCGACTGCCTGCCCGACAGCGTGGAAACCACCGCGGGCCTCAACCCCGCCGACCCCAGCGATGCCACGACCGACCTGGACGGGGACGGTCTCTCGAACCTGGACGAGTTCCTGCGCGACACCAACATCACCGTTGCCGACACCGACGACGATGACCTCCCCGACGGCGACGAGGTGAACCTCTACGGCACCAACCCGCTGCAAGCCGATACCGACTCGGACGGCCTGCCCGACGGCTATGAGACGGCCTGCAACATGGACCCGCTGACGCCCGCGTTCCAAGGGCCGGGCTACCTGTTCGACCGCCGCGTCGCCGAAGACGCCGAAGACCAGACCACGACCGGCTGGGACCTGTTCGACGCCGACCCGCCCAACACCCTGTCCAACGCGGTCGACCCGACCGACCCGGAGAACCGCGTCATCGCGTTCCAGGGCACGTACGACACCGGCTACCGCTTCACCCTGGCGCCGACCGAGACGCGGAAGCTCGTGCTCGAGTGGCGCATGCGCGCCTCGAGCAACTTCCTCTTCTACGCCACATGCAACACGACCGCCGGCTGGCTCAATGTCAGATACGTGCCCGGGACCACGTGGTCGAACCTCGGCCCGGACCCGATCGTGCCGCTCGGGACCAATGTCGGCGCCGGACAGTGGGTCACGATCCGCCGCAACCTCCTCGCGGACGTACGCTACCTGCACCCGAACGCCGAGATCCTCTACGTCTACGGCATCATGACCCGCGGCCTGACCGAACTGGACGACGTCGCGCTGCTGGCCTATCCCGATACCGACCTCGACGTGCTGCCCGACAGCGTCGAGATCACGGCCGGACTCGATTTCGCCGACCCGGACGACGCGGAAACCGACCTCGATGGCGATGGACTCTCGAACCTGGACGAGTTCATGCACGGCACCGATCTGACCGTTGCCGACACCGACGCCGATGGACTCTCCGACAGCGACGAATTGCACATCCACGGCTCCGATCCGCGCCTGGCCGATACCGATGCGGACAGCATGCCCGACGGCCTGGAAGTGAGCTGCGCCATGGACCCGCTCACGCCCGCACTCCAGGGCCCGGGCTACCTCTTCGACCGGCGCATGCTCGAAAACGCCGAGGACGGCGACACCGCCGCCTGGGACCTCTGGGACGCCGACCCGCCCGCAACTCTCTCCAACATCGTCGACCCAACCGACGCGGGTAATCGCGTCATCGCGTTCCAGGGCGCGTACGACACCGCGTACCGGCTCACCCTGAACCCGACCGAGGCGCAGAAGCTCATCCTGGAATGGCGCATGCGCGCGTCCTCGAACTTCCTCATCTACGCCACCTGCCAGACAACGGCGGGCTGGCTGAACCTGAGGTATGTCCCCGGCACGACATCGTCGAACCTCGGTCTGGACCCGATCGTGCCGCTCGGGACCAACGTCGGGACCGGACAGTGGGTCACGATCCGTCGCAACCTTCTCGCGGACGTCCGACGCCTGCATCCGACCGCCGACATCCTCTATGTCTACGCGTTCATGACCCGCGGCGTCACCGAACTGGACGACGTCGCTCTGCTCGCCTACCCGGACAGCGATCACGACTGCCTGCCCGACGGTATCGAGGTCAGCGCCGGCCTGAACCCGCTCGACCCGGCCGACGCCGAAACCGACCTGGACGGGGACGGCATCAGCAACGCTTCCGAGATCGTGCACGGCACGAATCTCGCCGCCTGGGACAGCGACGGCGACATTGTCCCGGACGGCGCGGAACTCGAACTCGGACTCGACCCGCTCGACCCGAACGACGGCGCCGCCTGGGTGTTCGCCGCCACCGCCGTTCCGGACGCCGCGCCCGGCCTGGCGGTCTCCTACTACAAAGGCGATTGGCGGTTCATGCCGTCCTTCGAGTTCTTCCCGCATTACGGCAGCGGCCTGGTCGCGCAACTCGACATGCTTGAGTCCACTGGCCAGGTCTTCGGCAGCGGCCGTGCCGACGAAGTCGGCGCCGTGTTCGACGGTTGGCTGGCCGTCCCGACGGACGGCTGGTACACGTTCCATCTCACCAATAACGACGGCGGCATGCTCTACATCGACGGCGTGCAGGTGACGGCCGCGGACGGCTATGTCTGGCACCTCGGCGCGCCGTGGCAGTCGCACGGCGATATCGGCCTGCGTGCCGGGCTGCACGCACTGCGCCTGGTCTACTTCGAGACCTACTGCAACGCGTCACTGGTCCTGGAATGGGAAGCGCGCGGGCTCGCGCGCCAGGTCATCCCCGCCGAGTGTCTGCTCCACTCGCCCGACGCCCTTGCGCTCCTGCAGGCCGGCGATGACGCGGACGGCGACGGCCTGGCCGACGCGGCTGAACTCGCCGCCGGCGCCAACCCCGCCAACCCGGATACGGACGGCGACGGGCTCCCGGACGGCCGCGAAAGCAACGAGCTCGGCACCAACCCCGCCGCCCTCGACAGCGATGGTGACGGGGTCGGCGACCGCGACGAGGTCGAATTGGCCGGCAGCGATCCCACCGCGGCCGACTTTGACGGCAGTGCCTTCACCGCCCGCGAACTGGCCGGCAGCGCGGGCACCGTGGCCAGCGGCGCCTGGGTCAAGTACGGCGACGATATCGTGGCGGAGAGCAAGCGCGGCGACGTGACGTTCGAGTTCCTCGTCCTGTTCGCCGACTGCTATCGGGTCGAGGTCGAAGGAACCCAGTACCAACCCAACTCGGAGTACAGCACGTTCGAACTCCTCGGCCAGGTCGATGGCGAGTACGTCGGCAGCGCCACGCTTACCGCGCCGTTCGGCGTCATGGGCGTCACGCATTTCTACACGCCCTGGCTCCTCCCCGGACGCCATACCGTGCGCATCGGTTGGGAGAACGTCTACGCCGGCACGACGCTGGACATCCGCGCCGTGCGTCTGCAGCGGCCAGGCGGTACGGACGCGGATGCGAACGGTCGCGCCGACTGGCTCGACCACCGGCTCGCCGCCACCTGCACGCTCGATGCGGTCCCCGACACCAGCCGCGTGTCACCGCTCTGCGTCGAGGGCACGACACGGTTCCTCTCCGGCATGAGCATCTCGGACGGCACGCCGGTGCAGCGCGGCACGTGGCGGCGCTGGTACGCCGACCTGCCGCTGCTGGAAACGGGCGTGACCGCCCGGACGGTCAGCTTCGAGCACGGTGCGAAGACCGCAACCCTTGCGACGACCTGGGTCGCGACCGACGTCCTGACCGAGCCGGACCTGACCCTGCGCAAGGGCGATGCGCTGCGCCTGACCGCCGCGCCGGCGGGCGCCACCGACGGCACGGTCCACCTCACTGTGGGCGGCACGGAGTACGACACGACCCTGGCCGCGCCCGTGACGTGCCGGTTCGATACCGCCGGAACTTTCACCGTGGACGGCACGTACACGCCCACCACCGGCGCGCCCGTGACCGGCAGCCTGCAGGTCACCGTCGTCGAGTGCACTGTCCCGGAAGCGCCCGCCATCTGGCGCAACCGCGAACGCGCCTGGACCTGGACCGGGCTGACCCTGGCCGCAACCGTCGACGCCCCGCACATGGACCTGGCGCAGACGGCGCACACCGCTGACACCGCCACGTTCCAGCTCCAGCGCACCGAAGTGCTCGAAGACGTGCACATCGTCGCGCGCCTCGGCGCCGGCGGCCCGGTCCTGGCCAGCGTGCCGACCGCCGGGTTCTGGCTGCGCGCCGCGGTCGAAGGCCACATCGAGAGCATCGAGCAGTACCCGGACAACAGCGACAAGCTCGAAGTCGAGGTCTTCACCTGGGGCCTGCCCGACAGCGTCCGGGTCAACATCACGGTCTTCCCCAGCGGCATCAGTTTCGATGACGGCACGACGGTGCGGGACGTGTTCCGCGCCGATCTGGACGATACCGGGCGTTACGTCTACCACATGCTGCGGGCGGACACCGCCCTGTCCATCTGCCGCATCACACGCATCTACCAGGGCGCCGCCATCGTCGGCGATATGAACTGAACATGGGACTGTTCCCTTCACAATCCAAGTCACTGAAACGGCGCGGAGCAGTCCTCGCCCTCGTCGCCGCGGCCGGGCTGGCGACGTGCCTGCTCGCGCTCCGTTCCCGCGTCGTGACCTTGGCCGCGGGCGAGAGAGAGACGGCAACCACGCGCACGGCCGGCCGCGCCGGCCGCGCGCAACCCGCTCACGGCGCGACCCGGCCACACACCTCGCGCCTGCCAGGGGTTGCCGGCGGGCGAACTCCGGACGTGTCGGCCCCGGTCGCCGCGGCGCGCGAGTTCATCGCCAGCCTGCAGGCCCCGGACACTGCCCAACTCCGGGACACGGTGCGCACCGCGATCGGACTGGGCACGGACCCGGACCCGCGCCACCGGCAGCGCGTGATCAACGAACTGCCGAAGACGCAGGAACTCTCGCCCGAGGAACTGCGCGCCCTCTACTGCTTCCTTGCCGCCAAGGACCCGGCGCGCTACGGCTCCACGGCGAACAACGCGCTGAAGAACGACATTCTCACGCACCTGATCCGCGACGGCGCACCCGTGCCGGACGAAGTCCTGCCCCTGATGCTCGGCATGTTCTACGATTCCGACCAGGACCGGGCGTGGCGTGACTACGTGCTGCAGCACTTCCTTTACTTTGTCGAGCAGACCTGGCCGGACCCGCAGACCCCGAACCTGGCCGACGATGCGCAGTTTACCGCCGTCCGCGACGCCTACTGGGACGCCACGCGCGAACTCGATACCAGTATTGCCGGAACCGCGCTCATCGGCCTGGAGTTCCTGTCGCGAAGCTACGCGGCCTTTGACCGCGACGAGGTACTGGCCGCGGCCGGCAGCATTGCCCGCTCGGCCGACGCCTGCGACGCGGTCCGCGCCACCGCGGTTCAGGTCTGCGCGAACGCCCGCAACCGCGATGTCCTGCCCGTGGCGCAGCAGATCGCGCGCTCCGACGATGCCGGCGTGCCGCTGCGCATGGCCGCCATCGCCGCCATTGGCGACCTCGGCGCGGCCACGGATACCGCCTTTCTCGCACGATTCATCCCGAACCCGGGCGCCAGGACAGCATCCGACACGCGGCTGCAGACCGCCGCCGCGTCAGCGATAGAGCGCATCAAACGCCGCGAGGCCTTGTGAGAGGAACGCACCACAACGGCGAGCATGACGGCAGGGCTCTGCCCCGCACCCCGACGGGGGGCGTCGCGGACTCCCCCCGTGCCCCCCTCGATGCGATTGCGCGTTGGGACACGCCCCGAGCCGCGTGTCCCAACGCGCAATCGCGGCGCGATCCACCGCCGCACAGGCTGGGGCCTGCGCGGGCGGTGGAGGGGAACATCCGGTTGGTCGTGTCCGTCCGAAATGGCGCGCCCAGCTGCCACGCCCGTGCGCTTGGCCCCGCGACTCCGCGCTGCCACGCGTTGACCCCGCGCTGCCACGCCCGTGCGCTTGGCCCAGCGGCTCCGCGTTGCCACGTGTTGGTTCCGCGCTGCCACGCCCTTGCGGCGTGGAGCGACTGCGGCCGGCCACGTCGCGGCGAATCCACCACCGGCCACACCCAGCCGACCATCGCCGCCACACGCCGCCCGGCTCCGCGCTGCCACGCCCTTGCGGCGTGGAGCGACCAGCCCCGGCAATGCGGAGGGCGCCGAGGACCCTCCGTTCGCCATCTCAACCTCCGTCCGTCCCCAATCTACAGTCCCGGTCCCGTACCCGCTCTCCCCCTCCGGGGCTTTGGTCTTCGGTTCCGACCTACAGCCTACAGCCTTCGGTACAGCCTACAGCCTTTGCTCCACCGAGGAACGAGGAAGAACACATGACGCACCGTACCCAGCACATGGCGATGAAACTCAACCTGGCCCTGCTCGGCACCGTTCTGGCCCTGGCGCCGTTGTCCGCACCGCGCGCCGATGAGGCCGACGCGGGGAACAACCCCCCGATCACCACGCCCACACCGCCGACGACCAACATGACCCTGATGTCCGTCGCATCCACCGCCGCGGCCGCAGCGGCGAGCGTCGCTGGCGCGACCCCGGAACAACTCGGCCAGGCGGTTGCACGCGTCGTCGACCGCACCGCGCCCGAAGATGCTGCCCCCGAGGAACTGGCGCAAGCCGCAGCCGAAGCGGTGGCCGAGCAGTTCCGATTGGAGAACAGGTCAGCTTTGGAGATCGCCCGCGCCTTCCTCGCCGCCTACCTCCGCATGTCCGAACTGCGCGAGTTCTCCCGTGCGGCTGACAAGGCCTTCGACGCCGCTGTCGAACTCCTTCTGTCCATGGGCGTCTCGCCCGCCCAGATCGGCAGCATCCTCTCTACTCTCGCCGCCGAGCACGGCCTTGATCCGGTCGAGTACGGCGCCCGTGGGATCGGCCTGGCCACCGCCCTGAGCATTCTCAACGCTGGCGGCACGGCACAGGCGGCGGCGGACGCCGCCGCCACCGCCGCCTGCAGTTTCGCATTGGGCGCAGGCGCAAGTGCGGACGTCGCGCTCTTCGCCGGCGCTGCCGCTGCAGGCCGTGCCGCAACCGCCGCCGGACAGTCTCCGGCCGACGCCGGCGCCGCAGCCGCCCGCGCCATGCGGGACATCCTCGGCGGCACCGACGAACAGGCGATCACCGCCGCCGGCACGGCCGCCGGCAGAGCGGCGGAGGCTGCCAACGTCGAGATCGGCGAGGTGGGAAGTGCCGCGGCCGCAGCGGCCGCGGCGGCGGGCGGCACACCCGCTCAGGCAGGAAGCGCGGCAGCACAGGCCGTCACGTCGGCCGGCGGCTCGGCAGAGCAGGCCATCACGGCAGCGGGGCTCGGGGCCGGTAGCGCCGCTAACGAGCAGGCGGCCCAGGTCGCGGGCACCGCCGCCGGTCGGGTGGTCGCCGCACGCGGTGGCACCTCGGCCCAGGCGGGTGCCGCCGCCGCGGAGGCCATCCTCGCGGCCACGGGTAACGCCACGTTGGCGATCATTGCGGCCGGCGCGGGCGCGGCGGAAGTGGTGATCGCCACGGGCGGCGACGCCGCCAGTGCCGGCGCTGCGGCCGGTGACGCAGCTCTCGCCGCTGGGGGCAATGTCACCGCGGCGGCGAATGCCGCGGCCGCCGGTGCGCTCGCAGCCCACGGAAACGCCCTGGATGCCGGAAACGCGGCGGGTGCGGCGGCCAGCAAGGCAGGCGCTGCCCCTGCTGTGGTCGGACAACTCGCCGGCGCCGCGGCTGCCGCGGCGGGCGGCTCTGCCTTGGTCGTCGGGCAGGTAGCGGGTGACGCGGTGACCGCCGCCGGCGGCACCGCCGCAGAAGCCGGGGCCGCATCGTTCGCGGCCGTAACGGCGGCGAACGGGACCCCGGGCGACGCCTGGCGCGCCGCAGGCACTGCCGCTGCCGCCAATGTCCTGCGCACCGGCGGCACCATGCAGCAGGCCGCTGATGCGGCCGCGGGGGCCGTGACTGCGGCCGCGGGTACGGCCAACGATGTTGCCACCGCGGCCGCACGCGCGGTGGCCGAGTACTATGTGAGCGTGGGCAAGAACGCGGCTTTCGTCGCGGCCCGTGCGGCCGCCGAGGCGCTGGCGCGCGGCGCCGACTCCGCAACCGCCTGCGCGGTCGCCGGCGAGGTGGCCGCACAGACCGTCCTGGGCCAGAATGGTACAACCGAAAGTGCCGCCCTCGCCGCTGGCGTGGCGGCACGCGCCGCCGGCGGCGACGACACGGCGGTCGCCCGCGCCGCGGCCGCTGTCGTCATGGGGCAGGGCGGCACGATCCAAGACGCTGCCGCCAAGGCAGGGCAAGCCATCTCGACCAGCGGCGGTTCGCCGTCTGCCGCCGGGGCTGCCGCCGCCACCGCAGTCCTCGATGCCGGCGGCACCGCGAACGACGCGGCCCTGGCCGCCGGTGTCGCCGCCGGCAACGCCGCCGCTGGCGCAGGCCAAACCCCGGCCCAGGCCGGGGCTGCCGCGCAAGCCGCCGCGCTGGCAACGGGCGGCGATGCCGCCACAGCCGCCGCAACGGCAGGCGCAGCCGCCGGTAATGCGGCCGCCGCCGCGGGCGCCACCCCGGCCGCGGCGGGTGCTTCCGCCCGAGCCGCGGCCCTGGCCGCCGGTGGCAATATCGAGACCGTGGCCAATGCGGCGGCGACCGCCGCCGCTCAGGTGGTCATCAACCGCAACGGCTCGGCATCCGAAGCCGCCGCGGCCGCAGGCGACGCCGCGCGGCAGGCCGGTGCGACCAGCGCACAGATCGGGACCGTGGCCGAAGCAGCCGCTCTGGCTGCGGGCGCCCGTGAAGAAACCGCCCGGGCGGCCGCCGGCGCTGTCGTCGGCGGGCAGGTGGCCCAGGACGTCTACAATGCCAATGGCACCCCGGAGCAGGCGCGCGATGCCGCCCGCGATGCGGCCTACACCGCGGTCATCGCCGCCGGCGGCACCAACTCGGAGGCCATCCTGGCCGGCGCTGTCGCGGCTGGACAGGTCGTTCTCAACCTCACAGGAAACCGTACCGATGCCGCCGCGGCGGCCGCCGCGGCGGTAACCGCCTTGGGTGGCGGTCTGGGGGAAACCGTAATTGCCTGCGTCGACGTAGCGAACACCGCTGTAGTTGAGCAACAGCAGTACTGGGTACTGGCGATCGTCAGCGCGCACGGCAACCCGCGCGGCGCGGGCGTGTACCCAAAGAACTCCTGGGCGAACTGGTCGGTCGGGTCGCCGACCGCTGGCGAAGCCGGCGTCCGCTACGTGACCGAACGGTGCAGCGGCCAAGTCTACATGAACGCGAACCGTACCGTCACCATCCAGTGGGCCAGGGAGCACCTGTTCACAAGCACGCCATGCGCGCACGGCTCTGTCGTGGCCGAGATTACGCACTGGAGAATGCTGGGGCCTGAGATCGAGTCCATGCTGTACTACTGGACTGTCCGTGAAAACTTGGGTGAAGCCTGGGTGCATGAACTCACGACGCCATTCGTCAGGGCCGTGCCCGAGCCCGGCTATCGGTTCACACACTGGTCCGGCGACGTGCCGGCCGACCGCCAGCAGTACGCCAACATCTCGCTGCCAGCCGACCGTCCCCGCACGATCCAGGCCCACTTCGACGTGACGCCGCCACCACCACCACCCGCGCGTTACGAATTGACCATTGTCAGCGACTATGACCATCCGCAGGGCGCCGGCGTCTACGCCGCTGGCACCGACGCGCAATGGTCCGTCACCTCGCCCTGGCCAGGCACGGAAGGCCAGCAGTTCGTCGCCGACCCCGCCTCGGGCACTGTACGCATGACCGCCCCGCTGACCGTGACCGTCAACTGGACCATGCAGTGGCGCTTGACCACCGCCGCGACGAATGGTACCGTCGATGTGCAGACCGGTTGGCACGATGACGACAGTCAGGTCACACTCACCGCCACGCCCGCAACCGACTTCCATTTCGTCCAGTGGACCGGCGATGTCCCAGCCGGACTCGATCCGACCGAGAATCCACTCCAAGACGTGACCATGGACCAGGCCCGCAACCTGACTGCGCAGTTCCTGACCTCCCTCAACCGCCTGGCCGTCAACGGCGCGGTCGTCGCGCCGTGGGCCCAGTGCGGAATCAACAGCAGTCCCGGCTGGCTCACCGACCTGTCCCTGTACGGACCCGAAACGGCCGTGCCCGCCACATTCGACAGCATCGCACTGGTCGTGAACGGCGCCCAAACGCTCGATGAGACCTTCGAGTCCGGCACGGCCGGCGCCCCGCCCGCCGGCTGGACCTTCGATGGCACCGACGCGGGCGCCATCCGCCTCACGAACACTCCCGTCTACGCCGGCGACCTGGCCCTGACCGTGCAGGGCGTGGCCGACCCGGCCCAGGCCCAGGGCGTCTACCGCGCCGGCACATTCAACCCCTCACCCTCAACCGTGACGGTGCACGTCTTTGTCCCGACCGGGCAGACGCCAGGCCAACTGGTCACCGCGTTGGCCTACGGCGGCCGTTGCGTCTCACTCGTCACCGACGACGTGGACGGCAGCACGCTGGACGTGTTCCTGGGTGCGCAGTTCGCGGACGGAACCGGCACGCCCGTCGCAACCGGCCTGGCCTGCGGCGAATGGCACACGCTCGTACTCGACCTCTACTCCTCGCAGGGCGCCACGGGCGATGCCGATGGCGACACGCTCAGCGACTGGGACGAGGTCAATACCTACGGCACCGACCCGACCGACCCGGACACCGACAACGACGGCCTGAACGACGGCCTGGAACTGACCCAAGGCACCAACCCGCTCGATGACGACTCCGACAGCGACGGCATGCCCGACGGCTGGGAAGTCACGAACGTCTTCGACCCACTCCTGGCCACCGACGCGACGGCAGACTCGGACAACGACGGCCTGACCAACCTGCAGGAGTACACCGCCGGAACCGATCCCCATGACGCCGATTCCGATGCCGACGGACTCGTCGACGGCGTCGAGACCAACACCGGTGTGTTCGTCTCGGTCAACGACACCGGCACCGACCCGCTGAACGAGGATACCGACGGTGATGGCCTCCTCGATGGCGTCGAGACCGGCACCGGCGTGTTCGTCTCAGTGGACGACACCGGCACCAGCCCCATCGGCCAGGACACGGACGGCGATGGCATGCCGGACGGCTTCGAACTCGCCACCGGCCTCAATCCTACCCTCGACGACGCAGCCGCCGATGTCGACGGCGACGGGTTCAGCAATCTGCTCGAGTACCGGCTCGATACGGACCCGGCAAACGCCGCGTCTGTCCCGGCGCTTGCCACGCTCGCCGGCGACCTGCGTGGCTGCTGGCCTCTGGCCGCGGACTTTACCGACACCTCGCACCTTCATAATCACGGCACGTTCGGTGGCCTGGGCCAACCCGTGTTCGCCGACGCCAGCCTTGATCTGGCTGCCGGCGGGTATGTCGACTGCGGCAATGCCGAATCCCTCTACACCCCCACCACATGGACACTTTCCGCGTGGGTGAAGGACGCCGCCGCCGGCGCCATTGCCGGACGCTGGGACGAAGCCAGTGACATGCGCGCCTGCCGTCTGGTTTTCGAGCCGGACGGGACCGGTAACGCCACAGTCAGCGCCGAACTGTCCGACAATGGCTCCTGGCTCCACGACAACGCGCAGGCGGTTCAGAGCGCGCAACCTGTGAGCCCGGGCGAGTGGACCCACATCGCCGTCACCTGGCAGGCGGGCGAACTGGCCAGGATCTACGTCAACGGCGCCGATGTCAGTGCCGCGGCCGACCCGGACACCGCCATAGCCAACATCTTCAACACCAGCGCGGCGTTCCTCATCGGCGCCGCGAACGGCGGCGCGGGAAGCCTCTTCACCGGCCGTATCGCGCAAGTGACACTGTTCGGTACCGCACTCTCACCCACCGCCGTCGCCGAACTCCACACGCTCGGCCGCACCGCTGACCTCGCGCCGCTCCTCTATCAGGACTCAGACGCTGACGGCATGGCAGACTGGTGGGAACGCAAGTACTTCGGCGACCTCAGCCGCGACGGCACCGCCGACTTCGACCTCGACGGCCTGACCGACGCGCGCGAGTTCGAACTCGCGCTTGACCCTGCCACCAACGATACGGACGCCGACGGCATCCAGGACGGCGACGAAGTCAATACCTACGAGACCAACCCGCGCGTCGCCGACACCGACGGCGACGGCCTCTCCGATGGTGCCGAAATCCTCACGTACCACACAGACCCCAGTGTTCCCGACAGCGACGGCGATGGCATGCCCGACGGCTGGGAAGTCGCGCACGGCCTGAACCCGCTGCTCGCCGCTGACGCCGCCGCGGACCCGGACCACGACGGGTTGACCAACCTGCAGGAGTACGCCAACGGCACCAACCCGCAAGTCCCGGACCTCGGTAACGCCCGGGTCTCCTTCACCACCGCCGCCATCACCGTCTCGGAACTCGCCGGCCAGGTGACCGTCACCCTGCAGCTCAACGAACTCCCGCCCTACCGCAACGACGTCCAAGCCACGGTCAACGTCACCGGCGGCACCGCCACGAACGGCGCAGACTACACCTTCACCCCCGTCAACCTGACTTTCGATGCCAGTCACATGACGCAAACCTTCACCCTCGATATCCACCCGGACCTGCTCTGGGACCCGGACGAGCAGATCGTTCTCAGCATCACCGACCTCGCCGGCGCCGTTCCCGGAGATACCCCCACGCTGACCATTACCATCGACGACGACATGGACAACGACGGCATGGCCGATTACTGGGAGCAGATGAACGGCTTTGACCCCAACTCCGGCGACGATGCGAATGCCGACGCGGATGGGGATGGTGTGAGTAACCTGGTCGAGTTCCTCCAGGGCCGGAACCCGCACGCCGGTGCGGTCGCCGACCCCGGAACCCAAGTGAGTCTGGTGGTCTACACCGTACTCGAATAGGAGAGCCGCCTGGTGGCGCGGGACAGTGGCGCGGGACCTCTGGGACCGCAGCAGAGTGCGCGGGGCCGTCCCGGCCCGAGTCCCCGGCCCCGAGCCACGGCCGCGACAGCACAGAGAACATGCAGAAGGACACACATATGCGAAGCCCGAAACACCCGTTCGCCCTGCGGTGCGCTGTTTCCTGCCTGGCCTTGGCGTTGGCCACCGCCTCGTATACCACCCACGCCGAAGGCGAACACTGGGTGCCGCTGTACAACAAGCTGGCGCGGTTCACTAATGAGCGCTCGTATGCCGCCGGACTGTTGACTGCGGCGGACATCGACACCTTCGGCGTGGTGCCGGAAACCACTGAGATCACCCAGGCACACCTGGCGGGACTGCGTGGCCGGATCGCGTTCATGGCGGCGGACGCCTTTGTGCTGGACGTGCAACCGTACCAGATGGCCATCGAGGAGGTCGAGGGTGGCGGCACAGACGCGTGGGGCAACCCTGTGCTGGAATCGACCTCACTGTTTGAGTATGTCGGCATGCCGAACCGGAACGCATTCACGCGCATTCCGGCGGCCTATTCCTCGCACCCCTCGTACAGCATCGGGTTCGACGACGCACCCGTGCTCTGGGAGCACTTCCAGGAACTCTACGACACCACTGACGAACTGAAGTACCTTGCCCCGAAGTACGGGTACAACAAGTACAAGGACGCCGGCGCGGGCGACGTGCCCGAGAAACTCTGTCCGTTCGCGGCCGCCAGCGACGCGATCCCGGCCGTCCTGGACCTCATCCAGGTCTACAAGAGCGTGTTCGGACAGACCCACCGCCCGTCGCCAACCAGTTACACCAGCGATGAGTTGCAGGCACTCTTGGATCAGGGATGTTTCGACGCGGGGCAAACCGTGGACGCCGCAGACATCAATCAGATGCGGAAGATGATTGAGGATCTGGCCAGCGTGATCTACGTCAGAGGCGGGGGCTCGACGGGCTCGGCAGAGAACGGCTGGAGGAAGGCAACGGACGGGACCTGCCCCATCACGTTCGCGCACGCCGAGCCGCGCGCCGATGTGCTGGTTGCCAGCAACCTGCGCGCGGCGGCAGGCGAATGGTCCGAAGACGGCGACGGCAACGGCGGCGGCTGGGGTGGTCGGCTCGCAATCGGGAACTGGATCCGCACCGAGCACCTCCAGGAAATCCGCGACTTCGTGGATGCGATCCGCAGTAACGGACTGTGGATCAGCAAGGGGGCGCCACCCATCGCGGATGAGCAGCGGCACCACTGGTACAAGTTCGAATACGTCGGGTTCAGTTGTCCCCCGGCGCATTTCTACCAGCAGTATGATTTCGGGGACGACGGAAGCAGTTTCCCGCCGGACGCGTGGGTGCAGGCCATTGGTTACGGCGCCATCAACGTCGGCAATGCGTTCCTCGACACCGGCTGGAGTTACCGTTGGGATCTGAACTGCAACACGGGAGAGACAATAGGGTCGCCGCAGCCGCCCCAACACCTGAACGAGCACATGATCGCGGGCAGCTTCAGACTGGTCATGCCCAGCGACGCGAACCAACATGGGGGCAACACCGTTCTGGCCAAGTTGAAGGGCCGGTACGACATCGGACTGGATATCAGCGGTCTGGCGTGGGGCGCGGACCGCGCGTACTCGGTCTCCGACTCAGAGATGGAGGCGGTGCTTCGCCAAGCCTGCTGCGACTTGGGTATCACCATCCCGCCTGCCTGCACGCTGGTCTGTGACGCAGCCGGCGACTCTTACGACAACGAGGTGACGACCGGGACACCCCAGGACATAGCCGCGAACTCGAGTCTGTTGGTGCGCACTCAGGGTCGGTCTGTCGGCGAGATGATGTGCAACTTCTACGGTGGATCCCCACCGATGGCGACCCGTGAGCAGTTCGGCCACAAGCGAGTGTACTGCTACATCCCGCACTTCGAGCTCTACGGCGAAGTCCAGCTCTCGTCCCTCGGCAGCCATGCCCCGGGCGGATACACGCCGTTCGTCTACACGCCATGGCAAGACATCGAATCGACCGACATCACCACGACCGGCTTCAGCCCCCCGAAGGATCCAGAGGCGGACGCGCTCATCCTCGCCTGCGAGAGTTGCGCTAATGCCATGTGCCCGCTCACCGGCAAACCGCCGCACGGCGTCATCATTCCCGGCGTCCAGGTCTACCTGGGTTCGAGCAGCACCTGGTCCGGCCCCGGCGTCATGGCCTACATCTCGCAGGGCAACACCAACATTCCGCACACCGGCCTTGCCCTGGGCAGTCCCCCGGACGGCGACGGCGTACTGCAGTCGTTCAGTCTCGACACGCAGGTAGTCAGCGACATCCAGGTCACCGACCCGAATACCAACATCACGGAGCGCTTCGTCAATCTCCTGCGCCCGACCGGCCGTACCGTCACGTTCCGGTTCGATACGGCGGCGGCGGCCATCCCGGTAGGAGAGGACACCGGTAATTCCTACGCGATGGCGCAGAAGGCCGGGGGGGTGGACGTGACGTTCGCCAAGCAGAACACTCCGCCGGAAGACATCGTCATCCACCGGTACAATGGCCAACTCACTGGCGTTGCTTACGGCCCGGACTTCGACACCGGCGACAAGACCACGGGCACCTACGGCGCCTGGCCCGACCTCTCCTGGGACTCGCCCCTGACCGTCATGACCACGCCGCGACACCGGATCGAGTTCGTCTGGGCCGGCGGCCGCGTCGTCCAGGCCCTGTTCAAGGACCGTGACACGCTGGCCGACATCGCCCGGGTCAGAATCGGCTACGGCTCGCCGTTCATCACCTCGATCATCAAGGAAGCGTTCATCGGCGGCGACTGGGTCGTCATCGATTCGCTCTCGTTCACCCGCGACCCGGACACCGGCCAGTGGACCACCACCCGGTTCGGGCGCGAAGACCGCACCTTCGAAACGGTCGATCCCGACACCGGCGACAGGAGCTTCCACACCGACCGCAAGGTCGGCCAGAACTATGTCCGAACCCTGTCGCAGACGTACCACGACTATCCCTGGGGTGCCGAACTCACCACCGAGACCGACTACGACCCCGCCGATCCCCCGCCCGGTGTCGCGCCGACGCAGTACGCCTATTACGATGACCCGGTCGCGGACGGCGTGAACTACGGCAGGCTCAAGCAGACCGTACGCTCCGACGGCGCCTGGGACCGGTACGAATACGACACGCAGGGCCGCGTCGCCAAGACGGTGTCCTGCTTCGGCAGCGCCGCACCGGACGCACTCGAGGCCCAGAGCCGCGTCACCACCTACGACTACACGCCCCTCGGCGCCGGCGACAACGGCAGCATCGCGCCCAACACGGCCCGCACCATCACCGAGACCACGCTCGGCCAGGAAACGTCGCGCCGCTATCTGGTGGTCCTGCCCGGCGAGACGCGTTCGATCCGCGCCGCCACGCCCGGCGCCGCGTACAACGCGCCCGGTAACCTGGTCACCGTCACCAAGGTCTACACCGCCGGCGCGTTTACCGGCAAGACAGAGAGCGTCACCAACCCCGACGGGACCATGACCCTGTACGAGTACGCCACCGACGCCAGCACCATGACCACCACGGTCAGTTCCGGGCAACCGGCCCCGGGCGGCGGCGCCATCCTGGACGGCACGCGCAGCGTGACCGTGGTCGACCGCGCCGGACGGACCCTGTCCTCGACCACCACCGATATCGCGTCGGACCTCACGCTCTCGTCCGCGACGTATTCGGACCTGGACGCGTTCGGCCGGTTCACCCGCGTCACCTACCTCGACGGCACGTTCACCGATACCGAGTACGGCTGCTGCGGCCCGGACCGGGTCACGGACCGCGAAGGCGTCTCCACTATCTACGGTTACGACGAACTGCACCGGCTCGCCTTCGAGGAGCGCAATGACATCACGACGAACCACGTCTACGACGAGTTCGACCGCACCATCGCGACCACCCGCACCGGTACGGACAACACCACGGTCACGCTTTCGGCGGCTGAGTACGACGCGACCGGCCGCATCGTGACCGCGACCGATGCCGCGGGCAACACCACCCTGACCGCCTACGACTTCGACGAGGGCGGCAACCCGGTCACCACCACCACCTACGCGGACGGCACGACCAGCATCGAGACCCGGGCCAGGGACGGCAGCGCGCTCAGCGCCGCCGGCACCGCTGTGCACCCGGTGCGCTACGAGTACGGCGTGGACGCGAACGGCGCGTTCGCCAAGGCCATCCGCATCGACGCCGGCGGCGCGGCAACCGAGTGGACCGCGAGCTACACCGACGCGCTCGGCCGCGGCTATCTCACCATCCAGTCCGGCGGCGCGGCAACCCGCTCGTACTACAACCTCATCGGCCAGCTCGTCAAGGCGGTCGATCCCGACGGCCGCACCATGCTCTACGCCTACAACGCGAAGGGCGAGCAGGAGTTCTCCGCCATCGATATGGACCAGGACGGCGAGATGGACTTCGCCGGCACGGACCGCATCACGCGCTCCGCGAGCGAGGTCACAACCGCGCACGGCATGGACGTGCGCCGCTCGAGCACCTACGTCTGGGACCAAGCCGGGGTCGACAGCAGCACCCTGGTCAGTGTCAGCGAGGCGGCCGTCACCGGCCTCGAAACCTGGTCGACCAGTTTCGGGCGCACCTCGCACTCGCAGACCGTCTACAACGGCAACGGCGGCAAGACGGTCACCGACACCGCGCCCGACGGCTCATACACGGTCACCGTCTACCAGGACGGCCGCCTCATGACCGCGACGCGCTACGATGAGGGCGCCACCCAGCTCGGCCAGACCACGTACGCGTATGATGCCCATGGCCGTCAGGCGTCCGTCACCGACGCGCGCACCGGCGCGACCACGTTCACCTACAACAACGCCGACCAGCTCCTGACCATGACCACGCCCGACCCGGACGGCGCCGGCCCGCAGACGCCGCAGGTCACAGGCTACGAGTACGACACGCGCGGCCGGACTTCGCAGGTCACAATGCCGGACGGTGGCGTGGTGCACTACGCCTACTGGCCGACCGGCGAACTCCGCAAGACCTGGGGCGCACGCACCTACCCGGTCGAGTACGGGTACGACACGCAGGGCCGCCGCAAGACCATGACCACCTGGAAGAACTTCGCCGGTGACTCCGGCCAAGCCGTCACGACCTGGCACTACGAGCCACATAGTGGCCTATTATCTTCGAAGGTTTATGCCGATGGCAAAGGTCCATCGTACACCTACACCCCCGCCGGCCGCCTCCTGACCCGGACCTGGTCCAGGCTCGTAGTCCCGCCTTTAGGCGGTCCGGATTCGCCTTTGGTCACCACGTACGCCTACAACCCCGCCGGCGACCAGGCCAGTATTGATTACTCCGACGCCACCCCCGACGTCACGTTCTCGTACGACGCTGTCGGCCGCCGCACCAACCTCACCTGGACCGGTCGCGTCCCCGCGAGTTCCGGCGCGACCGGTTACACGTACGACGCGGCATCCCGCCTTGAGACGGTGACAGCCGGAAGCACCACAGTCACCTACGCATACTTGCCAAACTCAGACCTTGTCGGTACAGTGACTCATAGGACTGGCGGTGCCGACAAGATGACGACCACCAAGACCCATGACAACCTGAACCGACTCGTCTCGATCTCGCAGACCGCCGCCGGCCAGACGGTCTCCTCCCACACGTACCTCTACAACGCCGCCAATCAGAGAATCCGCTCCACCCTCGCGGACGGCTCCTATTGGGTCTACGAGTATGACATTCTCGGTCAGGTGACCGCGGGCAACAGGTTCTGGGCCGATGGAACCCCGGTCGTCGGCCAGCAGTTCGGCTACGGGTTCGACGATATTGGCAACCGCCACCAGACTACCACCAACGGCCGCGCGGCCACGTACGCCGCCAATGCGCTGAACCAATACGAGCAGCGCCAGGTCCCCGGCGCTGTCGATATCATTGGAGAGGCGGCGCCTGACGCGACGGTCACGGTGAACAACCAGCAGACCGTGCGCAAGGCCGGCTACTTCTACAAAGCCCTTGCCGTGGACAACGCGAACTCCCCAGCGTGGGAATCGATCAAGATCGTTGGCGTGCGGAACAACGCGGGTCCTGCCGGGGAAGACGCGGTGACCGAACAAACCGGGCACGCCTTCGTGCCCCGCACGCCCGAAGCCTTCACGCACGACGACGACGGCAACCTCCTGACCGACGGCCGCTGGACCTACACGTGGGACGCGGAGAATCGTCTCGTGGCCATGGAAACCCTCTCCCCTGGAGCGCCCGCGTCCCCGCGGGCTCGGCTCGAGTTCGTCTACGACGCCCAGAGCCGCCGCATCCAGAAGAGGGTCTTCTCCTGGGCCACTGATCACTGGTCACTGACCACTGATCACCATTTCCTCTACGATGGCTGGAATCTCCTGGCTGAGCTGGACGCGGCGGACGAAGTTGTCAGGAGTTACGCGTGGGGTCTGGACCTGTCTGGGAGCCTTCAGGGCGCGGGTGGTATTGGCGGCCTGCTCAGTGTCACTGACAGCTCCGGCACCTCATATCCTGGCTACGACGGGAACGGGAATGTGATGGTCCTGGTCAAGGCTTCGGACGGCAGCGTGGAGGGGCGGCTCGAATACGACCCGTTCGGCCGGACACTGCGTGCGACCGGAAATGTAGGTGCCTGTCCGTTCCGGTTCAGCACCAAGTACTTGGACACCGAGACCGGGTTGTACTACTACGGCTACAGGTATCTGGACACGGAAACGGGACGGTGGGTGAACAGGGATCCGATCGGGGAGTACGGCGGCGTGGCGGTCTACGGGTTCGCCCGCAATGCTGGTTCGTTGCTTGCCGATCCATTCGGGCTCACATGGGAGACTTCCGATAAGGATCGGAGCAAGTGGGAGGCGGGGAAGGGGCCATTCTACTGCGCCAAGGATGGCGGCGAAACATTCGAACAACTCATCAACCAGATCAACGCGGACTTCCCTGGCACCAGTGCCGCAATCGATGACTGGATGTGTCTGTGGCCGACGAAGAAGCGTTCGGAACCCATGTACACCGGAGCGCCCAACACCGCAGCTCCACGCGGCGCAAGGTTCGACGCTGCCAATGTCGTCGGCAACGACACGACCACCAATCTGAGTTTCGTGGTTGCGGAAGCGGCTCGATGGAAGCGAGTGGCCAATGTGATCAGGAATCACGTGAAGGTTGCAGAAGGAGACGGGTATCTTCAGGCAATCCGCCACGCGGCTGGCGACGGGACAAGTCCTATCACATACATGGCGGTGGTCGGGCACCACATACAGGGCGATCCCGACATTTGGGGAAACGAAGGGGCAACCTTCGATGTTTCAGCACTGGCTGCGGCTCTGCCTCCCGCCGCCCAGACCTATGAGGCGGCGAAGGACCGTAAAGGACCCTCTCGTTGCTGGTTCTCCCGACGTGCGCAGGTACGTTTTGTGGCTTGCCATACAGCCGATGGCGTGGCCCCGCCGTTTGCCAGCAACGTCCTTAGGACAGGTGCGACTGCATGGGGAACGGACGACCGTCTATGGCTCAGCGAAGACGATAAGGCGTTCTTCTCTGCTGATCCTGGGGTGCTCTTCCCGAACGCCGCAGCGTTCTACTCATCGCCCCACTGGAAGGCGTCGGGAGGAGGGCTCTGACCATGAAAGCCGCCCGTTCCCTGCTTGTAGCGGTTGCCGCTATCTCCTTGACCCTCGCGGAGGGGTGTGCATCTTGTGGTGTTCGCAATGGGCACGGTTCGGGCCCGCATGGCACCGGGGCGCCCGATGACGCCGCGTCCCTTCTGCGGGCCTTGTCCCGCGCTGAGATCTCCGAAGCGGAGCTCTGGCTTGGGCATCCGGGAAGGCCGATGAGAATACGTCTGGTCTTCCCGGGGGAAGGCGTTCACCGGCTTGAAGCGCTTGTGAAAGGTGCGAGCGAAGCTCTTCCGTATTCTCCGAGCAGACGAGGCGCCATGTGCTTCAGTGGTCATTTTGCGCAACTCAAACTACATGACAGGCAGAACACAGACTGGGACATTTATCTTACAGAAATGGGTTTCAGTTTTCGCGATTGCCCCGTTGAGGGCTTCCTTTTTCGTAACGAGGAACTCGGGGAATTCCTGTACGAGCAGGCTGACCGGAACCTCCAGACTCTCTGCGAAGGGACCATCCCCATGATCAGGCGGATGATGCCGACTCTCGCGTTGCCTGCCGACCAGCCCCCGCGAAGCAACCAGTAGGTCAACAGGGGGGCGAGTGGCACCGGGGTCGCGCCTTGACATTTGCAATTGCGGAAGTTGTAACAGCTTATTCTGCAACATCGTCCAGCTTTGTCATTGCACGAGACCGCGATCTCTAACCTACCGTCCTCCCCTGTCTTGACGCGGGATTCGGATTCCGGAGAGCCCGCCTTCCGCTCGCGGGTGCGGGGCGCGTGGGCGTGGCCGTGCCCGTCGCCCCTGTCGGCGGCGCACTGCGTCGGCACTACATAAGGTTCGCCGTTATGCGTGCGTTCGCCGAGCCTCACACGTAGCCGCGGGGTGCGGGCCGGGTCTGCCGGTGGCTGCGCGGACCCTTCCGCTCCCGCCCCCGTCAGCCCTGATCGGCCCTCGCGTCCGCCCCAGGCTGCGGCCGCGCCCCCCCGGCTGCGTCGCATAACGCGGTCCGTTATGTAGTGCCGCCTCCGTGCCGCTGTTCGCCCGTGCCAGTCTGCCCACGGGTCCCTGCCCGTTCCCGCAGCCTGGCCCGAGCGACCGCTGCCGCCGCCAGACGCGCCGGTCCCGTCCCCGCCCACACGCCCCGCACTCCTGTCGCTCGCTGCCATCCCCCGACCGCCCACCCCTTGCCGCCGCTCGACTCGACTTCCCATCCGCAAGCTTTACACGAACCTCGCGCCGATCGGTGGTTGCAGCGAAGAACGGCAAAGCGTCCGTGGCCGTCCCGTGCGGTGTCCGCGGCGGCCGCGGGCGCCGCCCGTGCCGTCCCCGGACCCATTGCCTACCGTTTGGGAGGGAGAAGAAGGGGGAGAAGAAGGGACAGCCTCTTT
>Ga0156402_1434_pt1 | contig 56984 bp, 45 predicted proteins | sample RifOxyA3_FD_108045 | JGI IMG/M metagenome (GOLD analysis project Ga0156402, IMG submission 108045) | Lentisphaerae bacterium RIFOXYA12_64_32 | reverse complement strand
TTTAGGCGTCAGCCCAGGTCAAACTTCGACCTTATCTCCACCCGCAACTGACGCATTACCTTTACTCTGCTTGCACAGGTCGCTTTTTGTTCCGTCAAGTAGTATTGTAATAATACTCCGGCGGCACTCACGCGTTGCCGTCAGGTAGCCCGTATTGGTCTCGTGATGCCCCCCCCAGGAGGAAGAAGATGGGCGGGACGAAGAAGACGAAACCCTCTGGGGCGCCTGCCAAACCGCCGAAAACACGGCGCACGCGGCCAGCCCCGGCCGTTGACTCCCTGGCCCGTTCCCAGACGCCGCCGGAGGCGAACTTCCCTGTCGTGGGCATCGGCGCGTCGGCCGGAGGGCTGGCGGCGTGCCGGGCCTTCTTCTCCGCCATCCCGGCCAATGCCGATACCGGCTTGGCTTTTGTGCTGGTGCAGCACCTGTCCCCGGACCACAACAGCACTCTGAGCGAGCTGCTCCGGCACTACACCCACATGCTGGTTTTCGAGGTCGAAGATGGGGTGCGGGTCGCGCCCAACTGCATCTACGTGATTCCGCCCGGCCATGACATGGCCTTGCAGGACGGCGCGCTGCGGTTGCTGCCGCCGTCCGGACCGCGCGGTCTGTGGCTGCCAATAGACTTCTTCTTCCAGTCCCTGGCCCAGGACCGGCGCGAACGGGGCGTCTGCATCGTTCTGTCCGGCACCGGCAGCGACGGCACGCAGGGGCTGCGGGCGATCAAGGGCGAAGGCGGCATGGTCATGGCCCAGACACCGGAGTCCGCCGAGTTTGACGGCATGCCGCGCAGCGCCATTGCCACGGGCCTGGTGGACTATGTGTTGCCGCCCGCCGAGATGCCAGCCCGGCTCGTCGCCTACACGAACTACGCCCCCGGAAAGAGACTCCACCATCCGACCGCCCCAGCCCCCGAGCCTTCGGACGTGCTGCGGCAAGTCTGTGTCCTGTTGCGGGCCCATACCGGGCACGATCTTTCCCAGTTCAAGGCGAACACGCTCAGCCGCCGTGTCGAGCGGCGCATGGCCATGCACCAGATCGCGCGACCGGATGAGTATCTGCAGTATCTGCGGATCACCGCGTCGGAAGTGGAGGCGCTGTTCCGCGACCTGCTGATCGGCGTCACCCGCTTCTTCCGCGACACAGAGGCCTTCGCGGTCCTGCAGGCGCAGGTTGTGCCACGCCTTTTCACCGGCAAGACCGCCGGCGCGGCGGTCCGGGTCTGGGTGTGCGGTTGCTCGACCGGCGAGGAGGCTTATTCGATCGCCATCGTGCTCCATGAGTACATGGCGACGCAGAAGCAAGCGTTCAAGGTGCAGGTCTTCGCCAGCGACATCGACAAGCGGGCCATCGAACAGGCCCGTGCCGGTGTCTTCCCCGCCAGCATCGCCACCGACATCTCGCCCGAACGGCTGGCTCGCTTTTTCGTCCATGATCCGGCCAGCGGCGGCTTTCGCGTACAAAAGGCCATCCGCGATCTGCTGGTCTTTTCCGAACAGGACGTGATCAGGGACCCGCCGTTCTCCAGGCTGGACTTGATCAGTTGCCGCAACCTCCTGATCTACTTTAACGAGAACTTACACCACCGACTCATCCCCCTGTTCCACGGTGCGTTGAAACCAGATGGCGTGCTGTTCCTTGGGACATCCGAGACGGTCGGCGAATTCTCGACGCTCTTCGCCACGCTGGACCGTACGTCGCGGCTCTATGCCTGCAAGCGGGACGTCGTCCGCGCGCCCCGGGCAGCGCCGGGCGCCACCGTTCCGTTTCTCCGCGGGGACGACCACCGCGCCCGTCTGCGTCGGGAAGAGGACCGAGATCAGGCCAAGGTCAACTTCCACGAACTGACCGAATTGACCATGCTGCAGCACTATGCGCACGCCGGCGTGCTCGTTGACGGTCGAGGCAACATCCTGCATGTCCGTGGCCGCACCGGAAGATTCCTGGAACCTGCCCCTGGCGATGCGGGCATGAATATTCTGACCATGGCCCGGGAGGGGCTGCGGCGGGAGTTGACCATCGCCCTGCGCAAAGTGGCGTCCCAAAAGCAGCCGGTGCGCTATCCGGGGCTGCGGGTCAAGACCGACAGCGAGTTCATCGTGGTGGATCTGACCGTGCGTCCGGTGGCCGCGGGCGCCGATGGGACTGCTGTGTCAGACCTGGTCCTGGTCATCATCGAGGAAACGCCGTGGGCCGACGCCGGCCGGCCGGCACAGGCTGTGCCCATGGACGCGCGCGCGCTCCCGGACAGTGATGGACGCATTTCCGCGCTCGAACAGGAGCTCCAAGCCAAGGAGGAGTATCTCCAGACCATGGTCGAGGAGATGGTGAACGCCAACGAGGAGCTCACGTCCACCAACGACAGGATGCAGTCGGTCAACGAAGACCTGCAATCCACCAACGAGGAACTGGAGACGGCCACCGAGGAAATGCAATCGGTCAACGAAGAGTTGGCCACGGTCAACGCCGAGCTGCAAGTTAAGGTCTGCGATCTGTCGCAGGCCAACAACGACATGAACAATCTACTGGCCGGCACGGGCGTCGGTACGCTTTTTGTGGACCTGCAACTGCGCATTACCCGGTTCACGCCCGCCGTCACCCAGGTGATCAACCTGGTCCCGACCGACATTGGTCGGCCACTGGGGCACTTCGCCGCCAACCTGACGGGCTACAGCCGCCTGGTCGATGACGTGCGAACCGTGTTGGACGACCTCGCGCCGCGCGAGGTCGAAGTGCGGACCGACGCGGACGTGTGGTACCTGATGCGTATCCGGCCCTATCGCACCGTGGAACACGCGGTCGGTGGTGCGGTGCTCACGTTTGTGGACATCACCGAACACCGGCGGGTGAAGGCCATCACGGAGGCACGCTTGCGCCTGGTTGACCTTGCCCCCAGGCACTCGATGGGAGAACTGCTCCAGGTCATGCTGGACGAGTTGTGCACCATGACCGACAGCCCGATCGGGTTCTTCCACTTCGTCGAACCGGACCAAAGGACCCTGTCGCTCCAGGCCTGGTCCACCAGGACGCTGCAGGAGATGTGCACCGCGGAAGGCGCGGGACACAAGTACGATATCGCGCAAGCCGGCGTCTGGGTGGACTGTCTGCGCGAGCGCCAGCCGGTCATTCACAACGATTACGCGGCGCTGCCGCACCGCAAAGGGCTGCCGCCGGGCCATGCGCCCCTGGTTCGTGAAATGGTCGTACCCGTGTTCCGCGGTGAAAGCATCGTCGCTATTATCGGGGTGGGAAACAAGCTGCGGGAATACGATCAGGGAGATTTGGCAACCGCCACGCGCCTGGCTGATCTGATGTGGGACATCACCGAACGCAAGCGGGCGGAAGAGGCGCTGCGGGAGAGGGATCAGTTGTTGCAGCGCTCGCAGGCGATCGCGCATCTCGGCAGTTGGGAACTGGACCTGCTCAAAGACCGCCTGTTCTGGTCGGACGAGGTCTACCGCATTTTCGGACTCCAGCCGCAGGAGTTCAGCGCGACCTACGAGGCGTTCATCGAGGCGATACACCCCGACGACCGCGCGGCTGTGGACGCCGCCTATTCCAGCTCGTTGCGCGAGGGCCGCGACACGTACGAGATCGAGCATCGCGTCGTCCGCAAGACCACCGGCGAGGTCCGGATTGTCCACGAGAAATGCACGCACGTCCGCGACGCCGCAGGCCGCATTGTCCGGTCCATCGGCATGGTTCACGACATCACCGAGCAGAAGCAGGTGGCTGTCGCGCTGCAGCGCTCCGCGCAGTTCCCGGAGCAGAACCCCGATCCCGTGCTGCGAGTTGGTGGCGATGGCGTGGTACTGTATGCTAACGGTCCAGCGCGCGCGTGGCTGACCTCGTTGGGCGGTGCGACGGACCGCCCTTTGCCGGCTGCGGTAGGCGCGCTGGTGGCCGAGGCCCGCGCTTCGGGTCAAGTCGTGGAAGCTGATATCCCTGATGCTGGTGGCCGTACGTTCTGGTTCTCTGCGGTCCAGCCGCCAGGCGAGGATTACGTCAATCTCTATGGCCACGACGCCACCGGACGCGTTTTCCGCGGTCCGGCGGGACACGAGAGCAAGACCGGCAGCAAAGAGGTATCGTGAGGCAGCCTTTCGGGGCATATCGATCGGACGAAGGACGGAGCCCATGACGAACGAGCGGGACAAGAATTTGCGCCGGCGCGCGGAGGACAAAGCCGCGGCCGTGGCGGCGCAGGACATCGAAGTTCCCTCGCTCGCGGAAGCCAAACGTCTGGTTCACGAACTGCGGGTGCACCAGATCGAACTGGAGATGCAGAACGCGGAACTGCGTCAAACGCGGGCGGCGCTCGAAACGTCGCGAACGCGGTACTTCGAACTGTACGACCTGGCCCCGGTCGGCTATCTCACCCTCGGCGAACCCGGGCTGATCCTGGAAGCGAACCTGCGCGCCGCCGCACTGCTGGGAGTGCCGCGGGACGCCTTGGTCAACCAGCCGCTGCACCGATTTGTCCTGCCAGAAGATCAGGACGTTTACTACCTGCACCGCAAACAGCTCTTCGAAACCGGCGCACCGCAGGCCTGTGAACTGCGACTGATGCGCCAGGACGGCCGTCCCTTCTGGGCGCGGTTGGAAGGGACCATGGGGCAGGACGCGGAGAGTGGCGCCCCCGTATGCCGTGTCACGATGAGCGACATCACCGAACACAAGACGACCGAGGAGCGGCTCCGCCAGTCCGAGAAAATGGAAGCCATCGGCCAGCTCGCCGGCGGTGTGGCGCACGACTTCAACAACCAGCTCGCCGGCGTCCTCGGCTATGCCGATATGCTCGTCGACCGGCTGGAGGATGAGAACCTCAGCCGGTACGCGCGGAACATCAAGATGGCCGGCACGCGCGCCGCCGACCTCACCCGGCAACTCCTGGCGTTCGCGCGCAAGGGCAAGTACGCAATTGTCCCCGTGAACGTGCATCGGATCCTCGGCGAGGTCGCGGAACTTCTGCGACGCAGCATCGACAAACAAATCCAAGTCCGGCAGCACCTCGACGCGGACCCGCCCATGGTATCCGGCGATCCAAGCCAGATCCAAAATGCACTGCTGAATCTCGGTTTGAACGCCCGCGATGCCATGCCGGATGGCGGCGAATTGGTCTTTGCCACGCGGATTCTGGATTTCGCTGACGCCCTGCCGGGAGATGACCAGCCCACCGGCCGTTGCCTGGAAATCAGCGTCAGGGATTCGGGCGTCGGGATGGGACCGGAGACGAAGCGCCGGCTGTTCGAACCGTTCTTCACCACCAAAGGCCCAGGACGGGGAACAGGAATGGGGCTTGCCTCGGTCTACGGCACAGTGAGGAACCACGGCGGCGCGATCCGAGTCCGCAGCGAACTCGGGGAGGGCACCACGATGCTGATCTACCTGCCGCTCCTCGATCAACCGGTTCCCGACACGCCGGAGACGCCGGCGGTATCGGCTGCCCCTTGCCACGGCCGCGTCCTGGTGGTCGACGACGAAAAACTCGTTCTGGACTTGGCCGTGGACATGCTGACCCGGCTTGGCTGCGAGGTCATCGCCTGCGCGGATGCGGTCGAAGCGCTGGAAACCTACCGCCGTTCGTGGCGGGAAATCGACTTGGTACTCCTGGACATGGTGATGCCCAAGATGTCAGGCAAGGCCCTGTTCGAAGCCCTGCGCGCCATTCACCCCCAAGTCAAGGCACTGCTCGCCTCCGGATACAGCCTGAACGGCGAGGCGCAGAGCATCCTCGACGCCGGCGTATTGGCCTTCGTGCAAAAACCCTTTACGCTCACCGATCTGTCCGGAAAGGTGACGGCGGCGTTGGGCAAGAACGGCTAGCGGGGGACCCCCGCGCCGCGCAAGACAGGCCCGCAAGCTGCCGGCGCTAAAGAGAGATCGGCCAGGCATCGGCGGGGCTCGGCCAGGCGCTCGTTCCGGAACCGGACCCCTTCACTGGCCAGCAGACGCCGCTTGCGTGCGATCTCCGCACCGGACGTCGCCCCGGCAAACCCGCCAATCCGGAGGTCGGACGCAATGACCCGGTGACACGGCACCTTGGGCGCAAACGGGTTGCGCCGCAGCGCCTGCCCGATCGCCCGGCAACTCCCGCAACCCAAGAAGTCGGCGAGCGCCTTGTACGTTGTGACTCGCCCTCGTGGCACCCGCCGCAAGGCCTCGTACACCCGATGCTGGAACTCGGTAACGGCCATACGACTCACCCTCTGTGTGGCCATGAGACACCCGCAATGCGGCGGCGCGGGATCTCTGGGACTGCCGTGGAGTGCTCAGGTACATCCCGGACCGAGTCCCCAGGCCGGGGACCGGTCAACCGACGCACTCCACTACGGCGCGGGGCGCGCCGAGCCACTCCGCGCTCGGCCGCGGCCTGGTCCGGCCAAGGCGTCGCGCACGCGACGCCGTTGCGCCTCACTCAAGACGACCTTGCCCGCCGCCGCGTTGGCCTCCACCTGCTCAACGGACGTGGCGGACGGGATCACCGGCCCCATCCCCGGCAGGGTCAGCATGTAGGCCAAAGCCAATTGGGTAAGCGTCAGGCCCAACTCCCGCGCGACCACCGCCAACCGACGCAGCGTCGCCAGCGTCTCGGGTGTCAGAACCTTAACCAGGTCGCCCTCGTCGATCAGCCGGTCACCCCGGCTGGCCTTGGCCGGCTCCAGATACTTTTCGGAGAGCAATCCACGGGCCAGGGGACTCCAGGCAACGAACGATACGCCCGTCTTGGCCGCGCACCCAAGCACTCCGGAGTGCTCCTTTCCCTCGCCGTTCAGGATATCGAACTGGTTCTGAACCGCCAAGACACAACACCGACTGAAGGCGCCGCTGGCTTTCCGGTACTCGTTCAACTGCGCGACGGAAAAATTCGAAACGGCCAGGTATCGGACGATATCTTGCCGCATCAAGTCTTCGACGGCAGCCAGACTCTCCTCGATCGGCGTCACCGGGTCGAACGCGTGGAAGTACAACACGTCCACGGATTCAACCTGGAGCCGCTCCAAGCACGCGTAGACCGACTCCATGATGCTCAGCCTTGACAGCCCGCTGTGATTCGGGGTCCGGCCGTCCATGCCGCCAAACACTTTCGTGGCCAAAACCACGTTGCGACGCTGTTCGGGGTTGCTGCGGAACCAGCGGCCGATGATACGCTCCGAGTTGCCCGACGCCCCGTTGTAGCGGTTCGCCGTGTCCCAGAAGGTGACGCCGCACTCGATGGCGCGGTCGAAAATGCGCCACGCCGCTTTCTCGTCCACCCGTGCGCCGTCCCCTGTGCGCGGGTATCCGATCTTCCACGTGCCCAAACCGACGTTCGACACTCGCAGCCCGGAGCGGCCGAGGCTTCGGTACGGCATGCCGTTGAAACTGTCCGTGGCCCAGGGAACATTGTAGAACTCAGGATGCGGTTTGCTGTGGTCCATGGTTGCGGCTTCCTACTCCTCGCCCGTGTCTCCGGCCTCCGACCCGTTGTCCTGCTCCTCCGCCCGGCGCGCCTTGCGTGTCCCGATCATCCGCTCCGCCTCGGCAGTTGGCACGGCGTTGGGCACCTTGCGAATGCTCTGGTCAAAACGGTCCAGGACTGCAGCGGCCATCGATTTCTCCACCGGTGTCAGCGTGACCACCAACGGCCGGTGATCCGATGCAAGCTGCAAGCTGCCCAACTCCGGCAGGCAGGTCTTATCGAGGTCGACCTCGGGCAGCAAACCATAGGTGGCCAGCGCGTAGTCGATACGCGAGTAAACGTCTCCGGCCTGCCACAAATGCGTCCAAGCGAGGTCGTAGCGGTCCAGCGGCCGCAGGTCATAAAGTTGTTTCTCGTCCTTGTAGCGGCGTCCCAGGAGCGTGGTAACCGGCGACGCGTTCGGGGAATCATTCATGTCGCCCACGACCAGGATGTTGGCGTCCGGCTCCTTGTCCAGGATCCCGTTGACCAGGTATCGGAGCTGCCGCGCCTCGTAGCGGCGCATGTCCGTCTGGCCGAGCTGGTGGTAGACCTTGCTCTTCAGGTGCGCCCCCAACAGGTGCAGGCGGTAGCCGTTGGCCCACTGGAACGTACAGTTCGCGAACCCGCGCTGCACCCGGACGTGTAATCCGCCCAGGTTGTAGAACGCCGTCACGTCATGCTGGACCTCGACCGGCTCCCACTTGGCCAACACCGCAAGCCGCCGTTCCTGGTCTCCGCCCTCGACCACGGAGGAAAACGGGTACTCGCACCCCTTCCGACGCAGCATGTCCTGAATCTCGCGGACCGACTCCTGCCCGCCGGTCTCGACCAGCAGCATGATCGCCGCGTCAATTCCGGCCACCACATCGATGACCGCCGCCTTGGACTCCGCCGACTTCGCGCCGGGCACGCTGGCGGGGAAGAAGTTATGCACATTGTAGGACAAGACACGGAACTCGGCAGGCGCAGGAAGGTCGGCGGCAACCACAACCCCGCCCAGGTCCGCGAGCCCCACCGCCAGGGCTGTCCCGCACGCCGCCACCGCACGCCGGAACCAAGCAAGGAAGGATGGTCTTGGAGGCGACGCAGAGAGGGGCGTCAATGCCCTCACAAAAGCCGTCTCGCCTCCCGCCATGCGAGACAGGCGCCGCGCCCCCGAACCACTGCCGTGGCAAGCATCGCACCGTCTCTCGGGACTTACCCGCACAGGTCGCCTCTTTCGCCTCGATGACAGACGGGGGCACCTCTTGCAGGACCCGCCTGGCGGGATGATGGTTCAGGGTTCAGGAATGGGCCATCGATTCAGCATCAGAGTGTTTCTTTCCGAACGCTCACGCCTTAACCCTAGAAACCATGTTCGCGCAGTACTTCCGCAAGCGCTTCGGGGATCAGTCCTGCTCGGGAACGGCTCTCGGCTTTCTGCCGCGAGGCAGCCCGCCGCCGCTTCCCTGCCGCGCCGCTTCACGGCCGAACGCCACGGGCGCTGAGCTTGTGTCCTGCGGACTGCGGTAGAGGATGCAGTCCTGTCCCCAGAGTTCCTCCAAACGGTAGTAATCCCGTCGCTCCGGATCCATGACGTGAATCAGCACATCGCCATAGTCGACAATCACCCAACGGCTGGCGGCAACCCCTTCCCTGCCTCGCGGCCGGACTCCCGTCTTGGCCAGCTCCTGGTGAAGGTGATCCTGGACCGCACGCAGATGCGGTTCAGAGTTGGCCGTGCAGAGAATGTAGAAGTCCGCCAGCACAGAGATGTTACGCACGTCGAACAGAATCACATCCCCCGCTTTGCGGTCCTCGCAGACTTCCACACAGCGCCTGGCGAAGGCTTCCGAGTCCATCGGTCGTACACTTGCTTGCGGCATGCCGTCTCCCTACGTCTCGTAAGTGCTACAGGTCTCATTGCGTGACCACGGACGATGGTCCATTGTCCGTGGTCCACAGTTGCGTGAAGCGCCACGTTCACGCCGGTCGGGAACCGTAAAGCCCATGGTCGCGAATGTATCCCAGAACGCTCTCGGGGCACCGTCCTGCGACCGTCCTGCCCCGGACCAAGTCAGCTCTGATTTCCGTGGCGACAACAGGCATTTCCGGCAACGCCACGACAGACTTCGCCAGTTTCCGCGCCATGCGGTCTCCAAAATGGGCCGCGAGCGCCGCGAAACTCGGAGTGGAAACCCCGGGGCGCGGATAGATGAGAAGCTCGTAATGCTGAACCAGCTCAGTGGCCCGATACCACCGGTGCAGGTCAATCAGGTTGTCCATCCCGAGAAGGAAACGGATCTCGTGCTCGGGGAAGACCTGGCGGAGTGTTTCCAGGGTATCAAACGTGTAGGACGGCCCGGCTTCACGACTCAGCTCAATATCGGAAACGCTGAACTCGGGGTAGAAGGCCAAAGCCAGACGCAGCATGGCCAGTCGGTGGTTCGCCGGCGCCAGGTCAAGGTCGATCTTGTGTGGAGGCTGCCGTGCCGGCACAAACAGGACCTCGTCGGCGTGTCCACCACGCACCATCTCTCCGGCCACGAACAGGTGCCCGTTGTGGACTGGATCAAAGGACCCCCCGAACACCGCCAAACGCGGCCGGCGGGAGGGAGTCAGTTCACTACCCCCGCCCGGAGCAGTTCTCTCAGGCGAAGGTTCTGTCGTTGCTGGGTTCACCATCAGATGTGCCTGATCCTCCATGCAAATCCAATCCTGCCTCATTCACGTCGGGAGCCAGCCGATGCCCCCTCGCGTCGGGAACACCGTCGCCCGGGGCTTCACCGCGCCCCCGCGCCCGATGGCTACGGGGAGGTTCCGGAACCCTCACGCCCTCCACGCGCGGCCCGAGCCCACCACCAACACCTACAATATAGTGCGATTCTTCAATGATGCCGATTGTTTTCTCGAACATGCATGGCTATTGTTTTGGCCGACCTATTCACGACCGCTTCGCTGACGTGAATAACCCGATTGCACCGCAACGGTCTGCGGCGCAAGTTTTGGTGACGTGTGCAATAAGCGGAGCAGTGTGGTGCCAGCCCTGGCCGGCCCCCTCCTGACAGGCAGTACCGCGGGCGGCCCCCCGCCCGCCATACGAGTCTTGTTCTACGTGGGCGCCGAGAAGCGGGCGGGGGGCCGCCCACGGTACTGTCGGAAGGTGACGGGGCCTGATCCCCTTATTGCACAGGTCGAGCTTTGGCGTGCGCCTCTGGCTCAAGATTTGCCTTGAAGAGGAGGCGTACTGACTTTACGTCGAAGTCCCTCTGCTGGGTTCGGGGCCTGCCAGGTTCCCAGAGGAGAGACCGTCAGGCTTTTGAACCGCCCCAAGGGTGGCTTACTCGTGGAGTGGCGAACGCTCCATGTTCAAGCCAGGTCGGTCCACTTCAGACCGGGTAACTTTGCGCGGACTGAGATAGCGTCATGCGGATCGGTATCATCGGTGACATTCACGGCAACCTCGACGCCCTCAAGGCCATCCTCGAAGCCTTGGACCGGGCGAAGGTCGATCAACTGATCTGCACCGGGGATATCGTCGGGTACGGTGCCTGCCCACGCGAATGCATCGATGTGGTGCGAGAACGCAACATTCCCACCGTCAAAGGAAATCACGACGAGTACGTGACCCAGATGGGTGGCCAGTGGCGGATCCAGCCTGACGCGCGCGAAGGCGTGCTCTGGACTCAGAAGACCTTGCCGGAGGCGCAACTGGCCTGGCTCGCGACCCTGCCGCGCGTCCTGTCATTGGACGGGTTCCAGATTGTGCACTCGTCGCACGCCTGGTGGCCACGCTGGTCCTACGTGATCAACGAGCGTACCGCGGTCCACAATTTCCTGTTCCAGCCGTCGCGCATCACGTTCAACGGTCACACGCATGTGCCGCTGTGTGTCTCGCACCAGTTGCAGCACGTGCCGCAACTGGAGATGCTCCACAACATGTTTCTGCCGCGGACACACCGGCTCCTCATCGGTGTCGGGTCCGTGGGACAGCCCCGAGACGGCGATCCTCGCGCCTGCGGCGTGGTCTACGACACGGAGAGTGGCGCTATTCGATTGGTCCGCGTGTCGTACGACATTGAGACGGCCCAAGCCCGAATCCGCAAGGCCGGGCTGCCAGAGGAACTGGCGGCACGCTTGGCCCAGGGACGGTGACGAATGCATGAAACTCTCGGCGCCAAGTCCCGCAAAGATCAATCTCTACCTGGACGTCATCGGCCGGCGCGCCGATGGGTACCATGAGATTGACACTGTCTTCCTGCCGCTCGATGCCCTCGCCGATACGGTGAGTCTTGAAACCCGCCCCACTCCCGGCATAGAAGTACACTGCGACGCCCCTGGTGTTCCGAACGATGACCGCAATCTGTGCTGGCGCGCGGCATCCGCTTTTGCCGCCGCCGCCGGCTGCGAACCCCGGTGGCGCATTTCCATCGCCAAACGCATCCCGGTCGCTGCCGGCCTGGGGGGCGGCAGTTCCAACGCCGCCACGTTGCTGCTTCTCCTCCATCGTGCGGTATCCAATTCGCTCGACACGGCGTCGCTCATGGACCTCGCCGCAGGCCTGGGAGCGGACGTGCCGTTCTTTCTGAACCCATGCCCCAGCCGCGCCGCCGGCATTGGGGAGCGTCTCCGTCCCGTCCCATGCCGCGTAGCCCTTCCCATAGTCCTGCTCAATGCCGGATTCCCCGTGTCAGCCGCCTGGACCTACCGCGAAACCGACCGCACCACGCGTCCTGCCGCACCCGGCGCCGACATCGTCCTCAACGGTCTGGACCGGGGAGACTCGGCCGCTATCGCCCGCGGCACGTACAACGCCCTCGAATTCGCCGTGTGCCGGAAGTTCCCTCTGGTCGAGATGATGCTGGAGTTCCTGCGCGCCAACGGCTGCCAGGCCGCTCGCGTGTCAGGCAGCGGACCGACCGTCTTCGGAATCTTCCCGGGCGTTGACTCCGCTGCACTCCTGGGCGCGGCGCGGCGCGAATTCGGCGACAGCATCTGGACCTGCGCCTGCAAGGCCGGCACTCCCAGTGCCGGCGGGCCGAAGTAGCCACAAGCCCGATTGAATTCCCGAGGGCTCGCCCTCCCTGCGGGTTCTCCGGGACACCGCAATTCCCCGCCAAGCCGGGAGGCCTGTCCCCCCCCTGGCAGGACAGTGACACTCCGTTCCGAACCGAACGCCTGCCGCGGATGGCGTTGAAACATCCTGTTGGCAGGTGTAGGGTGTCACTGAGTACGCTGCCGGGTGCCTGTGGAGAAGAGACCTGGGCCGGGCCAAACGGCCTGGCCACGGCCTTCTTCAAGTTGAGGGACTGTGGGTTATGACCGTTCAGTGCCCGCACTGCAAAGGGAGCTTGGAGACCTTCGCCGGCCTGATCGGGACAACCATCGCCTGCCCGCTCTGCCACAAGGATCTGGTGGTTCCCGACACGCGCGCGATGAAGTCGAGCTACGACATCAAGGGCCCCCGCTGCAAGCACCACCCTGACCGCGCGGCACTGACCTCTTGCCGGAACTGCCATGATTTCCTGTGCGAGGAATGCTACGCGTCCAAGGAGACGCATCCGGTCTGCAAGACCTGTGCGACGTTGCCCGGGGTGAAGGACGCCGTGCCGGAGACGCCCGTCCCCGAGGCGGCGAACCCTCCATCCGACCAAGGAACGGGGGCCTCGGATGCCTCGGTCCCGCCCGACGTATCCGGGGCGTCTGACGCGGCGGATTCGTCGAACGCGTCCGACGAACCCGCCCCTGCCGCCGCGCCGGAAGAGACGGGCCCCAGGCTGACGAGGACGGTCACTGACACCGGGCTGCAGGTCCTGAAAATGGAGGGGGGACTTCCGCCGCGTGCCAAGCACGGTGTCTTCCACGTCGCGCGGGCCGAACGACCGCTTTGCCTGCTGATGTCCGGCGGGGCGGCTCTGGTCGGCCTTGCCGCCGGGTTCTTCCTGGGCGGCCTCTTCGACCCGTGGGGCAAGCGCGGCCTGCTGGCAGGTGTCTTGAACCTGGTATTGTTCGGTATCTGGGGGTTGCTTGAGGTCGGCGTCCCGATCCTCGCCAGGAACCTCGGCCTGGCACGGAACCGCAACACCGCGATCGCCGCCGCCGCCGCCACAGGCGCGACCTATGTGGCATTCTGGAGCGGCTTGAACACCGCTCTCACCCCGCAAGCCGGCAGCCGCGTTTTGTACGCAACCGCCCTGGCACTCGGGATCGGAACCGTCCTCGGGGCTGTGCTCGGCGCCGTGTCCGGTTCACAAGTGACCCGGGAGATGAAATTCAGCGCCCCCCCCCTTGGAGGGGCACAGCCAATGTCCACCCCCATTCCCCCTGCCCTGGCATGGACCGTCCTGGCGCTGGGCTATGTCCTGGTAGCCTGCGCCGTTCTGGGCGTCGCCCACCAGCGTGCCAAAAACGCGCCACATGCCGTCACGGCGACCGTCACACCTCCGGCGCCCAGCGATGCCGGCCAACCGGGTTCTGCCACGCCCGCCACCCCCAAACCGGCCGCCCCCCCAGCCACGCCCGCCACCAACCCCTTCGCTGCGCCCTCAAACCAGAGGCCGGCGAGTTCAGCCGCCACGGGGGACATCGGGCTGGCGCTGCGACGCCTGCTGATGAAGCCGGGCAGCGGGTGTTCCGGCCAGATTACCGGCAAGGATGGCAGCGAGTTGGACGTCGTGTTGGTCTCGGCGGGTGCGAGCCCAGCCACCGGCAAGCTTCGCCTCCTGCTCTATAACAGTCGCCAGCCTGGACAGTTCAAGCGCTACCTCGGCCACATCAGCAAGGGCGACGACACAGGCGCACATCTGCGCCTGACCGGCCTCTCGAAGAGCGGCGTTCCCGCGACGGAAAAACCGCAACCGCTACTCCTTCTCGACAGTTCTCCAACCCTGGATCTTAACCTGGCCGGCACCGACGTACTGGAAGGGCAAGACGAGACCGGCGAATACACGCTGCACCTCACGGCAGGACTATCCCGCGAGTGGACCAGCAAGGGGGGCAAGAGCGTCACCGCCGAACTGGTTGGCTTCGAGGGCAACGCCGCGGTGTTCCGCAGACCCGGCGGCAAGACGAGCAACAACGACCTCGATGTGTTTGCCGACGCGGATGTAACCCTGCTCCGAAAACTGCGCGATCTCCACCGAACGGTGCGTTCCGAGGAGGAAGGTGACGGCAGCGACTCGGAGTAGCCCGCCCCCCTTCGCCGCCCCGGGGCTCTCCCCCAAGCGAACGGCTGCCATCTACGCAGACTTCGGCGCCGCAAACAGCGCCAACGAAACCCGCAGAATCAGGCCCGCCGCAAGGCGACCATGGACTTGCCCTGAAGGGGCAACGTATACCAGCCCAGGGCAGAGCGGCAGCGTCGCCCTGGGACCCCGTGTCGCCCGGTGGCAAACGGTTGCCCGCACGGGGCCGATTCAACACCGACTCGGGTCGCACCGGGCGAAATTTGCCGACCTGTGCAAGCAGAGTGAGGCCGGGTAGGTCGCGGTGCCAGCCTAGACGGCCTCCCCTGACTGACCGTACCGCGGGCGGCCCTCCGCCCGCCATCCGAACCTTGCGCTACGTGTGTGCCGTGAAGCGGGCGGAGGGCCGCCCGCAGTACTGTCGGACGGTGACGGGACTCGATCCGCTGCTTGCACAGGTCGAAATTTGCTTCGAGCAGGCAGAATGCCGCTCTACTCTTTACCCTGCGCCTGGAGCAGGCCCTTCAGCCACTCCTCCAGGCCCGGGTACGCCAGGGGACTGTCGTGGTGGCCGCCAGGCATCTCGGCGTAGCGGAAGTTCGGTTGCCCCGCGAGCCGCTCGGCCAGACGCCGCGCCTGCTCGACGGGGATCAGCGGGTCCGCGTCGCCGTGCACCACGACCAGCGGCATGGTGAGCCGGTCCGCGTGACCGAGTGCGGAGTGCACAGCGTACAACTCAGGCCTCTCATCCGGTGTGCCGCCGTAACTGGCGCGAACGGCCTTGGCAATCTCGTTGACCACGCCGCCCGGGTGCTCACCACACCAGGCATAGTAGCTGCCGATGTCGGTCACCGGGCAACGCGCCCAGACCGCGGCGACGTCCTCCGGATGGCACACGGCGTAGATCAGATTGCTCGATCCGCCCATGGACCCGGAGTGGAAGATGAAGCGCTTCGCGCCGAACTTCTCGCGCACATACGCCAGCAGCGCGTGCAGGTCCTCCGCCGCGGCCGGCCCCATCCACGCGTTGCCGCGCAAGTTCGGCGAGACCAGTCCGACGCCGAGCCGCTGGTAGACCGGCAGCCACAGGTCGCGAATGTCCTGACGCACGAACGCCTGGTCGCCCTGCGAGCCGTGCCCGTGCAGTTGCACGACCCAGTCGGCGCGCTGCCTGCCCGGCCAGAGCAAGGTCCAGTCCTCGAGCCCGTCGACTGGACTGCGGTAGGTCACCTTCTGCACCCCACCGGGCGATTGTGCATGCTGCCATTCGGCAACCGCTGCGTTCATGAGTTGTCTTCCTAATTATCCGACCTGTGCGGGTAAGTCTAGAGAGAGAAGGCTGTGCAATGGGCGTCAGGATACGCCCGTTCGCGGTTGTGCGCAGCGGCGGGCAGTGGCGCGGGACCTCCGGGACCGCAGCAGGGTGCTCGGGGCCGTCCCGGCCCGAGGCCCTCGGCCGGGGACCGGCCGGCGTACCCCGCTTCGGTGCGGGACGCGCCGAGCCACCGCGCGCGCGATCACATCTCAGCCGGGGCACGCCACTTCTCCGCGGGGGATGCGCCTCCGTTACGTGACTCAGTGACTCAGTGACTCGGTGACTCAGTGACCCTCGACACCCAACTAACACCAACACGTTGGTCGAAGTTCAGCGCCTAAGGCGCTATATCTCATGGCTTTTGAGCCGTAATCCGAATCGCCAGATCACGGCACGGCTTGACCGTCACCGCCAACGCGCCGGCGGCGACCGGAACGGACTCGGGGACCGCATCGCCCATCGTGACCGTGCACGCCTGACCGTCCCGGAGCGCAAACCCGCCATCCGCGACCCGCAGGACCGCCCCGTCCGGCGCCGTCAACTTCAGCGAGATGGCGTCCGGCCCATACTGTACCTGCGCAACCTCGGCGGGAGAAGTCCCCGCGGGTTCCAGCGTCACCGGCAGGTGCTCCAAAACTGCAACCCCGCCCTCCACCGGCTTCGCCGCGGTACGCGACTCGCCGGTCACCGTCGTCACAGAGTCCGCGGCGGCGGGCTTGCCCTTGGCGTCGAAGTGCCGCACCTGCACCAGGGACCGGTCGCCCGGCCAGCCGTAGTCGCCGGCGTGCAGCGTCACGATCCGTTCCTTGCCGAGCAGGTACCCGGCGTGCAGTTCCATGGGCGTGAACGGGAACAGGTACTTCGACGTGTCGTAGTCGTAGAGCCGCGTCCCGACCGGAAGGGTCGGCATGCCCAGCGCACGCGTGAGATTGCCGAAATCCATGCGCCCGCCCATGTACCCGAGTGGCGACACCAGATTGCCCTCGTAGCAGAACGTGTCGTTGTGCTGGATCTCAATCATGCGCTGCACGCCGGTCTGCATCAGCGCCTTGGTGTACGGCGGGCCGTTACCCATGAGGAACCCGCCCTTGGCGCGCACGCGCCGAATGACCTCGAGCCGGTGCCCTTCGCCGAGCAACGTGGTGATGCCCACCTCGCGCTGGATGGTGTACGTCTTCGGATCAAGGATGCACGAGTGCCCGTCCGGGATGTTGTGGGTGATCAGCGGGAAGCCGTAACCCACGTGTTCCATCTCGTCCCAGTACAGGCCGTCCACGCCCATTTCGTCCAGGTACCGGTCCGCGACCGACAGCATGGTCTTGCCGTAGGTGTTGTCCAATGTCGCGACCACGCTGTAGGTCAGGCTGTACTGGCCGTTCCACTCGGTCGAGTCCTGGTCGCCCTTCGCGTTGGTCAGCCAACTGTCCTGGTACCGCTCGTGCCCGCCCTCGGCCGTGTCGCGCTGGCTGTCGTAGTAGACCAGGACCTTGACCCCCGGGCAGTTCTCGCGGATCCGCTTGGCGGCGTCCTTGAGCTGCTGCCGGAACCCGGCCCAGTAGTCGTCGAACACGCCGGTGCCGAACCCGATGCGCTTCTTGTCCTTGCGGTGGTCCACCCACCCGCCGCAGTAACAGGCGTAGCGGATCCCGAGCCGCGCAAACGCGTCGCGCCACTTCTCGACCGGCGTCTCGTTGATCCAGTACGGATCGAAGTACGTCCACGCGCCCTCGACGGTGAAGTTCGCGCCCCAGTCCTCACGCACCAGGTTGATGAAATCGAAGTAGTCGCGCCCCGCTACGGGGTACACCGACCAGCGCATGGTGTACGTCTCGCCCGGCGCCAGGCGCAGCATTTCTGTGCGGAACCCCGCGGTCGGCGTCGGCTCCGCCTGGTAGAACAGCCGCGCCTGGTTGCGGAGAATGTCGTCCTCGCAGATGAGGCCAAGGCCGAAGTTGGCCGTGGAGACATGGACGCTCGGGTTCGCCGGCGCGTAATACTCGTTCACCGCCGGGTCCGGGTTGCCCGCCAACCGCACCCACACGTCAGGATGGCCCTGCAACGACACCTCGTGCCGCACCAGCAGTCCGAGCGGCGCGGCGGCGTCCACATTCGTGATTGCCTCCGTCACCTCGACCTTGCGCGGCGTGAACGCGACGGTGCGTTTGATGCGGTAGCTTGGGCCGCCCGCATCGACCGTCCCGCCCGCCGCACCCGGCGTCGCCTGCACCTGCCACTCCGCCTGGCCCGTGCGGTCCGGCGCCGCGTCGGGGACCAGTCGGTTCAGGCCGGCGTTGGGGTACGAGAACGCACTCGTAAAATCCCACACCGAACCGCCCGCCTCGATGCGGAATCCGCCACCGGCCAGGAGTTCAGCCTTGTACGGTGCCGACCCTGCCGCCGGCTGACCCGTATTGATGACGGGCGCGAACTCCGCACTCGGCGCCATGGTCGGACTCGCCCCCGGTTGCGTGCGGATGGTCAACGTCTTCACGACCAGGGCGCCGTCCGTTCCGGCGTAGGACTTGGTCGCGGCCGTAGCCATGTTGGTGACCGTGAGACGGTTCACCGAGATCGGGTTCGTCAGGTCGGTCACGTCCAGCACCAGCCGGTACGGATCCTCGACGTAGAACGTCTGCGCTTTGGCCGACTCGAAGTCCGGCGCGTACAGCACGCGCCACGCACCGCTGCCGAACCACATCGAGGGCAGGTTCGGCGCCACCGGCGAGACCAGCGGCTTGTTCAACAACCGCGTCACCGTCCGACTCCGTGCCGCCAGCACGTCGCGGCCGTTCAGCGTCAGCTTGAGGAAAAACATCGACCCGCCCATACCCTTGCTGTCCAGGCGCGACACGATCTCGAGCAGCACGGTCGTGTCCTGCTGCGGCACGGTGCCGAACTCCAGGTTCACGGTCCCGCCCGCCGGCACCTTCAACTCCTCCTTCGCCAGCGGAATCTCCTCGGCCCGCAGCACAACGGCGGCCGCCAGCAACGCCAGACACATACAGGAACGATGGAACATGAGTGATTCCTCCTCCGTGGTTCAAAAAGGCGCTTGAGAAACCTCTATTGCGGTACAGTACGACCGCGCGTCACACAAAGGAAGCGCCACCGCAGTGTACAAACCTCCCGAAAGCCTGTAAAAACGTCCGATCGGCGCGGCGGACGAAGACCGACATCGGCACGGAAGACTCGGGCACGGAACAGGCGCCGGTCGTGTACCGCGGCGTCGGCGACAGCAAGCCGATCCTGTCCGGGGGCCGCCTGCTCACCGGCTGGCAACCGTACAGGAACGGGATCTTCTCGTGCGATCTGCGCACGCTCGGCCTGGCCGGCCGCCCGGTCTGGCTGCTGGTCATGGACGGCGAAGCACAGGTGCTGGCGCGCTACCCGAACCATGACCCGAACGACGTGCACCACGGCCAGTGGGCGTACGTGGCCGCGGTCGACGGCGCCCAGAACAAGACGGAGTTCCACTTTGGCGAGGACGAGACGCACGCCTGGGCCAACCCGCAGCGGGGCCGCGTGCACATTCACCCGTACTTCGACTGGGGCTGGAACATCGTCCCCATCAAGGCGTACTCGAGTGAGACGCGCACCATCACCCTAGGCAACCCCGTCTCCTACGACCTGCACCTCGGCGACCGGTACTTTGTCGACAACCTGTTCGAGGAACTCGACGCGCCCGGCGAGTGGTACCGCGACCCGCAGACCGACACGTGCCCGTCGAGGAGGCCAAAAAGGCCAACCGTTACGACCCGAGCCTGTTCGAAGGCGTCGCGTTCCGGTTCGGCGCCATTCGCGTTGTCGGCGGGGTGCTGGGCGCACGGGAACCGGGCGCGGGCCGCAACCTGGCGTTGCGCGAGAACGGCGGCCAGGTCACGGCGTCCTCCGAACTTGGCGGCTACCCGGTGCGCGCCTGCACCGACGGCCTGCGCTGCCGGGATGGCGGCTACTGGAACGACGGCACGCAGAACCAGTTCCCCGACTGGGTCCAGGTCGCCTGGCTCCAACCGCAACGCATCGGTGTGATCCGCGCCGCCCTGCCCTTCACGCCGGCGACGTTGCGCTCCCGAACACGGGTCGCGACGAACTCGGCCTGAACAAGGAATGGCCCACGGCCGTAGTCTTCACCTTGCCCCCGGACACATTGCGCACGGGGGAGAACGAGATTGTCCTGAGAGTCCGCGGTAAAACGAGTTGGCACTATGACGGCCTGGCCCTGGTCGCCGAACGGTGAGATCCGCACGCGCGCAGTACGCCAAGGCAGTGGCGCGGGACCTCCGGGACCGCAGCGGGGTGCCTCGGGGCCGTCCCGGCCCGACCCCTCGGCCGGAGGATTCGTCGTCGCCCAGGCAGCTTCGCCGGACAGAGCTGGCCGCCGGACCCCACTTCGGCGCGGGACGCGCCGAGCCTCCGTGCGCTTGGCCGCACAGATCGGAAAATGCCGCTCGGCAACGTCATTGGGGTTGCGCACCCGACGATTGCTGATAAATTCCATGTAAGTACGCGCATACAGCTTGTGGGACGGCTCACGGTGCAAATCGGGCGGGTGCCCGATGCCGGACAACCATCCCAGATAGAGCTCCTGCGGTCCGCAAAGGGAGGTTTCTGAGAATGAAAAAGGGTGTCTGCAACACGGTTGTTCTCGTGGCACTCGGGCTCGGAATCTTGACGACGGCAGGCTGCAAGAAGACGAAGAAAATCGACCCGAATTACGGTGGCCTGCCCGCGCCGATGGGAGCAGGCATGGGCGGGCTCCCGGGTGCGGCAGGCGGCGTGGACGGCGCAGGTGGCGACTGGCAGGCACTGGGTGGACCGCTGGGAGGAAAGGCCGGCAGCAGCATTACGCCGGTCAAGGATGCCCGGTGGGACGGCGTCGTGGTGTACTTTGCCTATGACAGCGCGGCCATCGGCCCCTCGGAACGGCCGAAACTCGATGTGTTGGCTGGGTGCCTGAAGGAGAATCCCACCTACGCCGTGTGCATCGAAGGCAACTGCGATGACCGCGGCAGCGACGAGTACAACCGCGCCCTCAGCGAGAGCCGCGCCATCGCCGTGCGTGACTACCTCGTCAGCTTGGGTATTGACGCAAGCCGCACGGAAACGGTCGGCTACGGCGAGGAGAAACCCGCCGTTCCCAATCCCCAGTCCGAAGAGGACCACCAGAAGAATCGCCGCGCGGAATTCGTCATCGGCACCCGTCAGTGAAATCCCTTGAAGTTTGCGCTGCCGTCGTACGCCGGGGTGAAGCCTTCCTGCTCGCCACTCGGCCACCGGGATCGCGGTTGGCTGGAAAGTGGGAGTTCCCGGGAGGGAAACTTCACCCCAGCGAAACATTTCAAGACGGCATCCGGCGCGAACTCAAAGAAGAACTCGACCTGCCCGTGCTCGGCGCATCGTTGCTGACCACGCTGCAGCACGATACAGCCGATCTGAACATCCGCCTGCTGTTCCTTGAATGCCAGGTCAACCCGACCAGCGAACCCCACGCCCGCGAAGGGCAGCAGTTCGGTTGGTTCACACTCGACCAGATGCCGAGTCTCGACCTGGCACCGGCGGACCGCGAGTTCGTCGAGTGGCTGAAGGCGCAACCCGGCAGCAAGGCGTCGGTCCGGGTCCGCGACGGTTGAGGGGCGTGCGGCGGCAGGGGCGGACGGGTCGAGATCATCGGGATCATCGGACGGATGCCTTTGCCGGTCGGTGCGGGTCCTTGAGCCCACACTTGCCGGGCGCAGCCTCTACGCGCGGCTTGAGCGCTGGCGCGGTTTCCAGCGCCGGATGAAGTACATGCCAGCCACAAACCCGCCCACGTGCGCCCAGAAGGCGATCCCCGCCGAAGCGGCCTCGCCCTGTGTCAGTGCACCGTACCCGCCCATCACCTGCGAGACGATCCATAGCAGCAGGTAGAAGAAGGCCGGAATCTTGATGAACACCGGGATAATGATAACCGGGATCAGTACGGTGATCCACGAAAACGGAAAGAGCAGGAAGTACGCACCCATCACGCCGGCAATGGCGCCGCTGGCCCCGATGCACGGCACTGGACTTTGGTAGTTCAGTGATACGTGCAGGATGCCGGCCAGAAGGCCGGTCAGCACGTAGAACAGCACGAACCGGAAATGGCCGAGGCGGTCCTCGATGTTGTGCCCGAACAGCCACAGCGACCAGACGTTGCCGATCACGTGCAGCCAACCGCCGTGCAGGAACATCGACGTGAAGCACGGCATTAGACAGAATCGCAGGACGTCCTCCGGCGTCCGGCCCTGCCAGTCCCAGAACCGGTCCGGAATGATTCCGTAGGTGCAAAGCAGTGACTCGAGTTCCGGAGCGGGCAACAACAGTTCATACACGAAAAGCCCAACGTTCACGGCCATGAGAAACCAGGTCATGAACGGCACGGTGGCGGATGGCTTGTCGTTGCAGAGCGGAATCATCAGAAGAGGACATCAAAGAACACGACGTAGAAGTAGAACAACGGCGCCACCAGGATCAGGCTGTCGAGTATGTCGAGCACTCCACCCAGCCCGGGGACCCGCCCCGAGTCCTTGAATCCGGCCGCCCGCTTGAGTGCGGATTCCAGCAAATCCCCGACGAGGCCGACGAGCGCGAAGAGAACTCCGAAAACCAGAGCCGTGCGCCAGTCCAACACCCGCATGCCATTGAACAGGAGTCGGTGCGGCCACAGCAGGACGAACAACTCCGCTGCCAGGACTCCGGCAAGGATCCCTCCGATCAACCCCTCCCAGCTCTTCTTCGGGCTCAGGCGCGGGGCCAGCTTGTGGTTGCCACGCGGCAAACGCGCCGTGAACGAGCCGAGGAAGAACGCACCGGTATCGGTGAGCTTGGTCACCGTCACAGCGAATAACGCCAACCATCGCCCCTCGGAACTCATCCCGGAACTGAAATAGAGTTTCGGGAAGAACGACAGCGTCCAGCAAACGTAGACCAGCCCGCCGAGTGACACCAGCAACCCCATCACATGTTCCTTATCGGGAGCGCCGTGGAAGAGAACCAGGGAACTCAGCAGGAGAAACAGCAGCACCAAGGCTCCGTCGATGGCCAGGCCGACGGCGATCGGGCGCTCCCAGGCGCTCTGCCCCACGACCGGATCCGCACCCGGGCAGGTCCAACCGCAAAAAAATGCACCCGTCAGGAACAGCAACCCCACCGCCGTCGTGAGCCGTGGCTGTCCGGCGTACCCCATGGCCGTGGTCATATTGAAGAACTCACGGACGGCAACGACCAGCATGACGGCGGAACACAGCCAGAAAATGACTGCCCCGACCGGCCCCGGGACAAGAAAGGCCGCCAGCCAGAGCAGCACAATCGGAGCACTGGCCAACAGCCGTTTACCAAGCATTCCGCCACCCTCGACTTGATGCTCTGCTTGCCAATCGCCCCACCCTGCATTTCACCGGCTGACCGAGCGCAGGTCGTAGCTCGCGGACGAAGCCAAGTCCGTCCGTCCGCGGCGGCGCATCAGACCACTCCGCCGAAGCGGCGTGTTCGCGCTGCGTAGTCCGCCATGGCCCGACGGAAATCCTCCTCGCCGAAATCTGGCCACAGGGTTGGGGTCACCCAGAGCTCCGCATACGATGCCTGCCAAAGCAAGAAGTTGCTCAACCGCATCTCGTTGGCGGTCCGAATGATCAGATCCGGATCCGGCATTCCCGCCGTTTGCAGGAGGCTGGCAAACGATTCCTCGGTAATGTCCTCGATGCGCAGGGTGCCGGCCATGGCTCGGGTCGCCGCTTGGCGTACCGCCGCCACGATTTCTGCACGGCTGCCGTAGCTAAGTGCCAAGGTCAGCACACCGGCGTCGTTCTGCGCCGTGGCGCGCATGGCGCTCTGCAGGGCCCGACGAACGGGCATTGGGAGACGTTCCAGTTCGCCGATCGCGTGCAGACGGATACGATGTTCCTGCAGTTGCGCCAGGTGCTTGCCCAAGGACGTCGTCAGCAACTTCATCAGTTGCGCGACCTCTGTGATTGGGCGACGCCAATTCTCGGTGCTGAAGGCATACAGCGTCAGATACCTGACTCCGGCCTGACGGCACGCCTCGATCACACGCTGAACCGTTTCCGCACCTGCCCGATGCCCCTCGATGCGGGGCAACCCCCGCTCTCTCGCCCATCGGCCATTGCCGTCCATGATGATGGCGATATGAGCCGGGACCTTGGCAGGACTCGCTTGCGTCACGCCTGTTGTCCTTACACCGAAGCGCCGGAACCCGGCAGGCTGTTCAGGTCGGGTGTCGTGGCCGATTCCGCCTCGATCCCGGATCCGCTTGAGGGATCAAGCCGGGTTCAGGGACATCGTCTGGTCCCGCTTCGGCCCCACAGAGACGATGTCCAACCGGGCGCCAATAAGTTCAACCAAGTGCTGCAGGTAAGCCTTGGCCGCCGCCGGGAAATCATTCCACGACCGCACGTTGGCCGTGCTCTGCTTCCAGCCCGGAAGTTCCTCGTAGACTGGTACAACCCGGGCGATCTCCTCGGTGTCGGAAGGCATCTCGGTGATGCGCTTGCCGTCGAGTTCGTACGCGATGCAAACCGGAATCTTGTCCAGGCTGTCCAGCACATCCAGCTTGGTGACGGCGATGGAATCGGCGCCGGTCAACATGACCGCATAGCGCGTCGCCACCGCATCGAACCACCCGCAACGCCGGGGCCGTCCCGTGGTGGCGCCATACTCGCCGCCCTGCTTCCGCAGATACTCGCCGATCTCACCCGTGGCTTCGGTGGGGAATGGGCCGCTCCCGACCCGTGTCGTGTAAGCTTTGGCCACACCGACCACCAAGTCGATGCGCGATGGCGCAATGCCGCCACCGGTACAGGCGGCACCGGACGTCGTGTTGCTGCTGGTCACATAGGGATAGGTGCCATAGTCGACGTCCAGGTAAGTGCCCTGCGCGCCCTCGAACAACACCTCCTTGCCAGCCTTCACCATTTGGTTGAGGGTCAGGACGGTGTCGGTTACCAACGGCGCCACCCGTGGGGCCACATCGCTCAGCTTCTTCCATTCGGCATCGACATCGAGCTCATCGACACCCGCATCGCGGAAAATCCGGTTGTAGAACGCCGCCTGAGCGCGGAACCGCTTTTCGAACCGGTCGAGGTGCTTCAGATCCGCAGCGCGGATGCCAACGCGGTTGACCTTATCGGCATAGGCTGGACCGATCCCGCGCTTCGTTGTGCCGATCTTGCTGTCCCCGAGTTTCTTCTCAAACAGGCCATCAAGCATGCAGTGATACTGGAACACCAACTGGCAACGGGTACTGACCTGCAGACGCCCGTCGACCTTGATGCCGCGCCGCTTGAGTTCGTCGATCTCGTCATGGAGCGACAGCGGGTTCACCACCACGCCGTTACCGATGATGCACAGCGCCTTTGACCTCAGGATGCCGGAAGGGATCAGGTGCAGGATGAACTTCTCGTCCCCGATCTCCACCGTGTGCCCGGCGTTGTTGCCTCCCTGGAACCGGACCACCACGTCCGACCGGCCCGTGATGTAGTCAATGATCTTCCCCTTGCCCTCATCCCCCCACTGCAACCCGATCAGTACCGTGTTTGCCATGCCCGTGAGCTCCAGTTCCCGCGGTTGTTCGTCCTCGGTTAAGGGCAAAAAACAAGCCCGACCGTCAAGATCGGGCTTCAGAGTCCTCAAGGGTCCTCTTTCTTGCCCCTGTAAATTAGCATGGACCGACCGGGAATCAAGCCGCACAAGCGCGGTCGTGGGCCAATGTTAAGGGGGAGGCAAGCGCCCCGCGCCACCCGCTCCAGGCCCAGTCAACCGTCGGCTTTCACGTCCAGCCGACGCTGCTACCGTACGGGGCGGGAGGGGGAGCACGTCGACCAGCGCGCCGTTGTTCATCAGCTTGACGCCAACGGGGACGACCGGCTTGTCCTGCGGCACAGCGGCAAGGTCAATCCGGGTGGGACCAGGCTGGGCGTCCTGCGTCAACAACGCCACACCACGGCGGTCGCAGACAACCAGCTTGCTACCGCCTGTTGGGCCGCTGACGGTTACGCTCAATGCCTCGTTGTCCCAGGTTGCCTGGAGGAATTGCGGCAGCACCGCCACGCACGCGACATCCTTGCGTTCCAAGTACACGTGCACGGCTTGGAGGCCTTCCCGCGGCTGTGTCGTCAAGGCCGCACAGTTCAGCAACTCAACCACGTGCGTGCCGGCCGCCAGCGGCAACGCCAGCACCGGCCCCTCGAAGGTGTGCCCGGTGCCGTTGTAGATGTGGTACAGCGCCTTGTCACCGTACTGGAACCGATTGGCATAGACGTGCTTCTCCAGCGTTGGAACCAGAGCTTCGCAGTCCCGGCTCGCGTACACGTCCTCATTCTCACGGTAGATGGTGTACATGGGCACGGGCAGGAAGCGGCCAAACGACGCGACACCGTTCCAGAACTTCCTGCGGTCAAGACGGTCCGCACCCCGGTGATCCAGCTCGTACACCTTGCACTCGGGGAAGTAGAAACGTTGCAGGTTTACCTCAACCGGCCGCAACGCCATGGCCATGTTGGTCAGATCATAGGTAATGCAGCCGTCCAGGTACTGCATCAGGTAGTCGTAACCCGGGTGCTCAGTGGTGAGCACCGCGCCTGGCTTGACGTCGTCCATTCCGGCGTGAATGCGGCGCGTGGCGTCAGCCACCGCCTTGTTCCACTGGGTGACGCCGGGCTCGGCAAACGTGTGCTGGTGCGCGGGGTTGAAACAGGCCCAGCCCCGATGGCCGTACTCGTCCAGGCGGATTCCGTCAGCGTCGGTTTCCTGAATGACCCGCTTCATGGTCGCGGCAACCCACTCGCGCACCTCCGGCAGGTCGTGGCAGGGATTCGTTACCTCGTAACCACTGGCTAGCTTGCCGTCGCCCTTCATGACGCACCACGCCTTGCCGCTCTTTAGCCCAGTCTCGCAGGAGAACTCGTCGAGGCGGAACGGATCGGTGTAGAGCGTGACCAGAGCGCCCGCCTGCCGGTACGTCTGGATCGCCTTGTGGAAGGCGGCCAGACCGCCAAACCGCTCGTTATAGCCCTTGTAGTCGCCCGGTTGGTTGTTCCACATCATCTTACCACTGACCGGGTCCTTAACGAAGTACGGCTGCCACATCTTGATCTGGGCGGGGGTCAACGTCTTGTCCAAGGCATCGAAGGAAGCCCCCAGCGGCCCCAGCGGCGACCAGTCCCACCACGACATGAGTTCGACACAATCTGCCATGGGTTGGACGATGTCCGTGCGGTATGCACCGTCCTTGAAGAGAATGTCTTGCCCCCAGCCGCGGGCCATCATGTTGTGAACACTCTTCAATTTGGAGGGGTATGGGCGCCAGGTCCAGACCCGGTGCGCCCACTCGGCGTAGGCGCGCATAGCCGTCTTCCAGTCTCCGGGGTGTGCCGCGAGAACGGCAGGTGGTGGCGCGAATCGACCGCCGGGTTCACGCGTCCGGCGCAGGTACTCGAACGCAAACCCGACCCCTTCCACCTCTGGCAGCGGGTTCTTCCATTTGTACTCATCGCGGGTGGGCAGAGCGAGTCGCTGCCCGTCGTAACTGCCCTGTCCAGGCACGTGCTTGCACAAGGCCAAGACCTTGTGCCAGCCCTCGGCGTCGTCGCTACGGATGTAGAGCCCGCCGCCTCGCGCCGGACTGAATACGTCCATGACTTGGTACAGGGCTTCGTAATCGCCATAGCCACGACGGAGAATGGCGGGCCGGTCGCTGAACAGCCCGCCGGCCCAGGGAAAGTAGTAGAAGTCCGCCGCCGCCCGTTCCGATACACTCAACCCCGAGAAGTGCGGAAACGCCAGCTTGAAATCCACCGACTTCGGACCCGCGTTGGTTAGTTCAAGGCCCAGCCGCAGCCCTTCGTCGTCGATGCCGAACCGCAGAGCGGCAGTCAACCCCGTGCCCGCATGGCTCAACAGCGCCAGCACCCCTTGACCTGCGGGTTCGATTTTGTCCAGCGTGAAGTCACGACTGCCTGAGTACCGGTTCTCCCCGACCTCGACGAGAAACAGGTCAATGGCGTCGGGTTGCCGCACCATGTCGGCATCAGCCCATTCGTTGCGAAGGGAAACCATACGCAGACGCGAACCGGCAACGCTGAATCGGCACTGCATAGAGCGATTCTCGAGCCAGACCTCGTCACCGCGCAACTCGCACTTGCACGGACGTGTTACGGCCTGTCCCGCAGGCGTTGCGAGGTCGGGGCGCATGTCCGGGGCCTCCACGGCCGGCCAGTGACTGAGCGTCCCGCTGAAAGTCAGACGACTGAGCAGCAGAGGGCGATCCACCGCCGTCAAAACCAATCCCGTGGGCCGCAGCTTGTCGCCCGCCGCAAGCGTGGTCTTCCACGGTGCGGTACAACGATCGGCCTTGGTCGCCTTGCCATCCTCGTCGAGCCAGCAGAAGTCCAGGCTGCCGCTGCCTTCGACCGAGACCCCGATTGGGCTGAGCGCGTCCAACCCCGCGTCGCGCCACTCCAACCGGGCAAACTGCCCCGCCTCAAGTTTCAGACCGTCCGTCCCCGTGGTCCCCATCCGGGTGCCGTGATAGACAATCAACCCGGCCGGCGCCGTCAGTTCCGGATCGCGCCCAGGCTGCCACACCGCATCGAATTTCAACTCCTTGGTGATCAACGTCATGCGGACCATGTACTCGCCTTTGCCGCCCGGGATGGTCAACTTCTCCTGCGTCCAGCCCGCACCCTCGCCAAAATCCACTTCACTGTTGCCGCGCCCCGTCGAACTGTCGATGCCTAGGTACAGGAAGTCGTCGCACTTCTCCTTGCCGCCGTCGGCTTTGCAGATGATGATTTCGTTAATCCCACGGACGAACTGCTCTTTCGGGACGACAACGTCGTACCACTGCAGATTCGCGGCGCCGCCCTCCTGAAACACCGGGGCGCCGCCGCCAGTCGGGTATCGGTTGACGCTGCCGTTGACTCGAATCTCATACGGCTCGTCCAACCCGTTTGCTTTGGGCAGATCGTGCCAGGAGTAATCCCGCACGGAAAAGAAAACCGACAGACGCACTTGTCGTGCGGCGTCCCAGACGACAGCGGGGACCTCGCTGGCGTCAAGAACCTTCTTCGCCAGATAGCCTGGAGCATTTTGGTGCGTAATGGACATGCTCAGGTGCCCGTCCCACGAACCGTTGTCGTCCCGTACGACATACACGCCGTCAGACACCTGCTCGACAATGGACGGAACGGCGAGGACGGCAACCGCGGACGCGAGCAACACGGCCAGAGCGACAAGCGTGGTTCTCATCGGTGTGGTGCCTCCAGCGAAAGATTTCAGATTTCAGATTTCAGGTTTCAGGTTTCAGGAATACGCAATCGATTCGGCGTCAACATCCCCTTCCTGAAACCCGAGACCTGATCTTCCGTGCTCCGCGCCCCCCACGCTCACGCCGCGGTCCAACCGCCGTCCACGAACAGTGCACTGCCAGTGACATAGCTTGATGCCTCGCTGGCGAGAAACAGCGCGGCGCCCTGGATCTCATGCAACTCGCCCCAGCGTTTGAGGGCCGTCTGTCCCACCACCGCCTGAGCCTTCGTCGGGTCGGAGGCGATGGCCGCGTTGATCTCGGTCAGAAACGGTCCCGGACAGATGGCATTGCAGCGCACTCCGAAGGGGGCCCATTCCAGCGCCAGCGTGCGTGTCATGCCCAGAACACCAGCCTTCGATGCGCAGTACGCCGTACGCTCTGCAAGACCAATCACGCTCAGGGCAGAACCCACGTTAATCACTGAACCGGACTTCTGTTTCTTGAGAATTGGCGCCACCGCGCGACAGCACAGCCACGTTCCGCGCAGGTTCACGTCCAGAATGCGATCGAATTCGTCGATCGGGAACTCCTCCACGAGGTGCCGGATGTTGATCCCGGCACTGTTTGCCCAGACGTCGATCCGGCCGAATCGTTCCGCCGCCATCTCCGCTATTGACTGCACCTCCGCGGGGTTGGCGACGTCCGCACCCAGCCCGTCGCACCGCTGCCCGGTCGCCTTTGCGATATCCGCGGCCACAGCACAGGCCTCCTCCGCGTGTCGGCTGCAGACGAGCACCGACGCCCCGGCTTGGCAGAAAGCCAGCGCCATCGCCCGCCCCAACCCACGGGAACCGCCCGTCACCACCGCAGATCGCCCGTCAAGCCGGAATTGTTCCAGTACGTGCATGGACCCGGGCCTCTTGCTCGCACTCGCTTTTGGGTGTGCCTTGCGCCGCCGCGTGTTCCTCGCGCCATCCCCAATCTCGTTGTGTGGTAATGTAGGAGCCATCGGCAGGAAAATCGAGCCCCGCGGAAAGGCCCGGTACGCGAGCTTGACTTCCCCCGCCTGATTGTTACCTTAATGGCTCGTGGGAACGTGTGGCAGCAGTTCGGCCGACCCTTCCAGCCAGGCAATGTGATGCGGCCGCAGGCCGACAGTGCCTGAGCCGTCCGAGGGACGCCGAACGGCCGGACCTGCGCCCCCGGAGACGCGCGCAATCGGTCTCCTGCCCGGCGGTGGAAAGCGCCAACGGCGGTCCCGCCGGACACCAGCGGCTGTGTTGAAACCGGAGGAGACAGACTGGAATGAAAACGTTGGTATGCCCCGAATGCGGCGCAAAGAACCCCGAAGAAGAGAATCAGTGCACCAAATGCAGTGCTGACCTTGCCATCGGCAGACTCATCAGCCGTGGCCGTGGTGTCATCTCGAATAAACTCGTGTGGACCCTCAAACCCGGCTCCCACACCATTGGCCGGACGATCGGCAACACGTTCATCATCCCGAACGCCAGCATCCCGACGACGGCGGCGATGATCAACTTCAACCACGACGAGAAATGCTTCTACATCTATCCCATGAGCAGCATGAAGGGCGTGTCGGTGAACGGCACCAAACTGACTGGGAAGAAGAAACTTTCCGATGCCGATGTGATCCGGTTCGTGGTGGAGGAGTTCGAGTTTCAGTCCATCAAGCACGCCGTGGCCGAAAAGGCCGTCGAAAGCACGGCTGGAATGTCACCCGAAGCGGTTGTCGCGGCCGCTGCCGAGAAGGTCACCCACGCCTACGCAGTGGCGAGTAACCTGCAGCGGATCCTCGGTTACATCAACGAGTTCCAAGATGCCCAGAGCATTGTGGAACTGGCCGAGAAACTCCTCGACGCGGTCCTCGACGTCACCAAGACGCGGCGCGCCTTCTTCTTCCTGATCAATAATGCAGGAGGAAGCGAAGAGATCACCTTGGACGAACTCGCCGCGCGCGCCGCGGGCGGACAACCGTTGCAGAACAAGTCCTACGACATCAGCCAGTCGTTCCTCCAGAAGGTCCTCGATGGGCACGGTATGGTGATCGTGCAAGACGCCCTTCGCGAGAACGTGATGACACGGACCATGTTCCAACACCAACTGCGCGCCATCGTCTGCGTGCCGATCATCCTGCGGAGCGAGGCAACGGGCGAGATGGAGACCAGCGGTGTCATCTACGCCGACAACTTCCTTCCCACTCAGGACCTGCCGCAAGACTGCGGCACGACCCTGCGCATCCTGTCGCAGATCGGGTCGGACCGCATGCAGCAGTGGTGGAAGTTGGAGGCCAAGCAACTGCAGATCGACCGCCAGAGGGAAGTCGTCGCACATGTGACCGAAGAGTTGGCCGCCATGGCCCGGGACTTCGAGGCTTGGCAGGCGCCCGAGGCACAGAAGAACCCGAGCGAGTCACTTGAGGAAGTCCAGCACCGCGTGCTGTCCGTTCAAGAAGAACTTACCGCCCTGACGAAAGCCGAGGACGGGGCTTAGTAAACGCCAACCTCAGTCGGCCGCGAAGGGGACAGTTTCCTCGGAGCACGCATGGGGAAAGGGTTTTCCCGCAAGCCGGGTCACTCCCGGGGTGTGGTCTTGCCCTGTTCGCCGCCCGTGACGGAGAAATCGGGACTCCTGCCGTCAAGCGGGAACCGGTAGATCCTCCCGACTCGGTGTCGCCCTGACTTGATAACAGTTGCCAACCCCCGCCCTGAGACGGATCGCACGCCATGGCGGCGGTAGTCTTGTAATATTATGCCTATCATAGTATTACGCATCCATATGTGACGATAGGCCCGGCGCCTGCTAATCCTAGGGGAAGACTGCAGAGAGGGATTGGCAGTGGAACTGCGCAACCGGGAATCATGACGCACGTCAGAGGCGGTCCTGGGCGTGATAAGGGACTACCTGAAGTGACCGAATACGGCGTTGGGTTACCGCGACCGGCCGATAGGGATGAAGGACGGCGCAAAGAGGCGACGGAGGTTGACGATGGGGCTCAAAGGAACACAGACAGAGAAGAACATCCTGACCGCGTTTGCCGGTGAGTCGCAGGCCCGTAATCGTTACACGTACTTTGCCGGGGTCGCGCGGCAGGAAGGCTTTGCCCAGATTGCCGACATCTTCGTCGAGACCGCGGATCAGGAGAAGGAGCACGCCAAGCGGTTGTTCAAGTTGCTCGAAGGGGGTGAGGTTTCGGTCACCGCGACCTTCCCCGCTGGGGTAATCGGGACCACGTCTGAGAACCTGAAGGCCAGCGCCGGCGGCGAGAACTACGAGTGGACAGAGATGTACCCGGGCTTTGCCAAGGTGGCGCGCAAGGAAGGGTTGGCGAACGTGGCGGCCGTTTTCGAGGCCATCGCGGTGGCCGAGAAGCAACATGAGAAGCGCTATAAGGCCCTGCGAGCAAACATCGAGGCGGGACGTGTCTTCAAGCGCGCCAAGTCCGTCACGTGGCGCTGTCGCAACTGCGGCTACCTCCACAACGGCAAGCAAGCCCCCAAAATCTGCCCCGCCTGCGTCCATCCGCAGTCGCATTTCGAGTTACTCGGCGAGAACTGGTGATCGCCGCGGATTGCGCAGTCCAGGACGCGAGTCCGGCGTGGGGGGGGGGAACGGTTACGGCGTCACGAAGTGAGACAACCAGAGAAAGGAAGACAGCATGAAGAAATGGAAATGCGGTGGTTGCGGCTTGATCTGGGATGGCCAGGAAGCGCCTGGCAAATGCCCGAAGTGCGGCGCTCCCGCGGAGAAATTCGCGGAACTACCCGAGGCAGCGGCGACCCTGGTTGAGCGTTCACGTCACACCAATACCCTTCACTGCCGATTGGCAACACTGGCGCGAGACATCGAAGCGGTCTGCAAGGACGGCATCAAAGACAACCTCGACCCCGCGTGCGTGGACGTGTTCAACAAGTCCCTGCAACACGCTTATGAGATGATGAAGCTGTCGATGACCGAAATGCAGGGGCACATGAACAAGAGCAAGTGGGGCTGATCGCGGGCCAAACCAGCGCCACGAAGTTAGACAAGCGATCCGCCAGGCTCGGTGCTTCCGACAAGACCGAGCCTGACACACCAGGAGGAGAAACGATCCATGCAGGAACGCAAAGGTCTGGTCACGTTCAAAGGTAACCCGCTGACCTTGGTCGGCAAGCCGGTCGCCGCAGGGATGAAGGCGCCGAAGTTTCTGGCGCTGGACGGCGGCCTTAACCCGGTGGGACTCGATGCCAGCCGAGGGAAGGTCCGAGTCCTGGTCTCCGTCCCGTCTCTGGATACACCCGTGTGCGACGTGGAGACACGCCGCTTCAATGTGGAGCTCGGCAAACTGGGCGATCAGGTCGCGGGCATCATTCTGAGCATGGACCTGCCGTTTGCCCAGCAGCGCTGGTGCGCCGCTGCCGGAGTGAAGAACGTACAGACGCTATCCGATTACCGCGATGCGAAGTTCGGGAAGGCGTACGGGCTCATCATCAAAGAGCTTCGCCTCCTCGCCCGGGCCGTGATTGTCGTCGATCAGAAAGGTGTTGTTCGCTACACCGAACTTGTGCCGGAGATAGCCAGCGAACCGGACTACGAAGCCGCCCTGCAGGCCGTGAAGGCCTGCCTCTGAGCGTCAAGCGCCGGGCCCCGCCGGGGGCTGCGAACACTCTCACATCTTTATCTCCGTCGTGGACCCTATTGGGACACGGTGTGGCGTTAGTTAAGTCATGCACGCCCCCCCCTCCAACCTGTCAACGTTGTTGCAAACCTCTTCCCGGAAAGTACGGTAGGTGATCTTCCGGCACAGTGGTGCGGTACGGCACCGGCCGGGAGCGATTCACTCAACCCCCAAGGCAGCTTTGTAACGATGGACCCACAGGTTCTGAGCGCAGCGACAGAAACGTGCCAGACGATCGCCAGGAACATTGAGCGAGCCATTGTCGGCAAGCACGAGGTGGTTGTAGATGCCGTGACCGCACTTCTGGCCCAGGGGCACATCCTGATCGAGGACGTCCCCGGGGTCGGCAAGACGTTGCTGGCCAATGCCCTGGCCCGGTCGATCGGCGGCGAGTTCAAGCGCATCCAGTTCACCGCCGATCTTCTGCCGTCCGACATTACCGGTGTAAACGTCCTGACGCCGGACCACCATTTCACCTTCCGCAGAGGCCCGCTGTTCTGCAACGTTCTCCTGGCCGACGAGATTAACCGCGGCACGCCGCGGACGCAGTCCAGTCTCCTGGAAGCCATGGAGGAATTGCAGGCCACGGTGGATGGGACACGGCACGAACTAATGCACCCTTTCATGGTTGTAGCAACGCAGAACCCGATCGAACTGGAGGGAACCTACCCGCTGCCCTTCGCCGAGTTGGACCGCTTCATTGTACGGCTCCGCATCGGTTACCTTAGCCCCGAGCAGGAACGCGACATGGTCCGGCTTCGGCAGGCAGACCGGCCGGTGGACCGCATCGAACCGGTGCTGCCGCGTGAAGACTTGGAGCATTTGCAGAAACTGGTGACGGACGTCACCATCACCGATGCACTGGTCGACTACGCCGTCTCGATCGTGCACCGGACCCGGAACTCCGAACTCCTCGACCACGGCGCCAGTCCGCGCGGCACTCTGGACCTGGTACGCTTCAGCCAGGCAACCGCCCTGCTCGCCGGACGCGACTACGTGCTGCCCGACGACATCAAACGCGCCGCACCGCCCGTCCTGGCGCACCGAGTCATCGTCAAGCGCGGCACCCGCCGCGGGCCTCTCGACATGGACGAGTTCATTGACGAATTGGTCGAGTCGATTCCGGTCCCGATATGATCTACCCCTCCAAACTCGGCCTGGGCCTGGCCGGCCTCCTGGGCGTCTTCTACCTCATTGCCCTGCAGTCGCGCTCAGGCTTGCTCTTCCTGATTCTCGGAATCATTGCCGGGTGTTTCCTCCTCAACACCGTGGGGGCGTGGTGGAGCGCACGGGCACTGCGGTTGCTGCCGCCGAAAGTCATGGTAGGGCGGGAAGGAGAAGCGGTCACGGGGTCGTGGCGGGCCGAGAACGCCTCCCGGCGTGCCATCGGGCAGATGGAGATTCGTGGGCCATGGGGCGAGTTGCTGCACGTCCGTTACCTCGGCCCCCGGGAGTCGCTGCACGGGACTCCGGCGCTCAAACTCCCGACACGTGGGGTATATCCGTTCAGTTCACTCGCCGCGATCTGCAGCTATCCGTACGGCCTGATGCGGTGCCGACGTAAACTCGCCGTGGCAGGACAGATCACGGTCTACCCCGCCGTCTACCCCTGCACCGCACCGCCGGCCGCAGGGTTCGAACCCATGATCGGCGGCCGCTTCGCGGGACGCAACCGAGCCCCGTCCGGCGACAGCTTCCACGGCGTACGGCCCCTGCAGCCCCAAGACCCGGTCAAACTCATCCACTGGCCATCGTCCGTCAAGGGACAGGGTATCATGGTGAAGGAGTTCGACCAGGAGCTTTCCGGACGTGTCGGGATTCTGCTTGACGCGTCATCTGGCCAGGCCCCTGACGGCACAATGCTCCTCGATTGGGGCGCCCGGGCCGCGGCCTCGCTGGTGCTGGCCGCGTTGGATCAAGGGTACCAGGTCGAATACGTCGACGTCGCCAGCCTGACCGCGCTGTCCGTGCCACCCTTCTCGGACGCCGATGCAGTGATGGAGGCACTGGCCCGGTTGCAGCCACAACCCGGAGCGCTGACCCCGGACAGCCTCGATGCCGCTGCAGCGCACCTCCCGGCCAAAGGCAGCCTGTGCGTCGTTCTAATGGACGCCAAACCCGCCATTCTGGAGCACTTGACGCAACACTACGTCCTGACCGCACACCGTCGCGTCAGCGTCTATCTGCCAACGACCTGCACCGACATCGGAACGGGCTACCCGTTTGCGGTACACCACTACGGCCCCCGGGATATACTCGACCAGGACGGATGAATTCACGCCGACTCCATCGCGAAGAGACCCTTCAGCAGATGCGGACTCCCCTGCATCTGCTGGTCCTGCTCGGTTTCATCTGCCAGGGCTACACGTTCGGCAGTCTCTTGGCACCCGCCCTCTACGCGCTGGTCTGGTACCTGTGCCTGCTGCGACGTCGCCCAGCCGCCTTCCTTCCCGCCGGTGTCGAGGAGATGATTACTCTGCTGGCCATGTTCGCGGCTTACCGGTTCGGCGCAGACTTCGGCTACAACCGACTGGTCTTCATCGGCAACGCCATGGTGGTTTTCCAGGCCATGTACCTGCTTCGGCCCCTGCAACTCCGCGAGAAGATGTACTCGGTTGCCGTTGCCATGATCCACCTCGCCGTGGGATCCCAGGTCATCGTTGATTACGAATTCGTGCTCGTCCTTGGCGCCACTCTGGTGCTGGTCCCCAGCGTCCTGTTCAATCTCGAGGCCGAACGGCACCATGGCACCGGCCTCGGCGTTACGCGACGCCCCCTGAATTGGCCCGAACTGGCTTGCCTGGTCTGCTTCATGGCCGCGTTCTTTGTCTTCTGCCCGCGGTTCCGCGTCATGGGCGCGACCAATCCGTTGACCGGGGGCGCCGGCCAACGTCAGGAGGAACAAGTCGACATGGTCTCCGGCGGCGGAGCAACCGACGACCGCATTCTGTTCCGGATTGAGGGCCAGAACCTCACCTACCTGAAGCAGAGCGCCCTCGACACATGGGACGGCCGCACGTGGACCGCAAGCCGAGCCATTCTCACACCTCGACGCCAACCTCGGCACGGCGACATCACCGGCACGTACCGCCGCACCGTCCGACTCATCAGCGTGCAGGCCATGGGAAACGTCCTCCCCGTCGACGGATACGTGGTGCGGATGGACGGCGAGTTCTACCCGCGCCCCGTCATCGCGGAGCACGGCGGCGCCATGGCCATGTTTGGCACACATCACAGCATTTCGTACGCCTATTGGACTCGGATTTCCGCCCCGACCGAGACGCTCTCCGCGCGCGACCGAGCGCGCTACCTGCTGATCCCGGCAGCGTCCCAACCTCTGCGCACATGGCTGGATGGTTTGCTGGGCCGGGTGAAAGACCCGCAGCAGATCGCCGCCAAACTGGCGCGCCACTTCCGGGAAAACCACGCGTACCAAGTCGGGGCGCCGGCCCTGGATCGCTTCAACCCCGTCGACGACTTTGTCCTGAACCGCCGCGAGGGCCACTGCGAGCGGTTCGCATCCGCCTTGGCTGTGCTCCTGCGGATGCGCGGCGTTCCCGCGCGGGTTGGCCTAGGCTGGATCGCCGCGGAACGCAACGCCATTGGTGGCTTCTACACCGTCAGAAGCCGACACGGTCACGCCTGGACGGAAGCATGGATCGACGGCAAGGGGTGGGTTATCTGCGACGCGACGCCCTACGGGCTCGAAATCACGCGCGAGCGGCGCCCCCTCAGCCTGACGGTCTACGAATGGGTCGAGTACGTGTGGTACGCCAAGATCGTTGAATTCAGTGTTTCGGACCAGGCATCCGTCCTCGGTTGGTTGATCGAAACAGCACAGACCGGCATTGCCGCCGCGGCCCAGTACGGGGTCATGGTGGTCGGAACCGGCCTGCTTCTGGTCCTGACGGTCCTGGTTCCCCGCGTGTGGCGCCGCCGCAGGCGCCGTCAAGACGACCCGACCAGACAACGACACCGGGAAGTCCAGGAAGCCCGACATTTCTACGGGCGCCTGCTGCGCATTCTCGCTCACCAGAAGTTGGAGCGCAGGCCCGGCCTGACGCCCCTCGAGTTCCTGGTCCAGATCGAAGCTGCCGGTCACCCCCGGCTGGATGATATCCGCGCCCTTACTCAGGACTTCTGCGAAGTTCGCTACGGCGAGCATGCCCTCTCCGACGAAACGCGGGCTCACATCGAGGAACGCCTGGCACGCTTGCGCCGGGCCACGAGGCAGTGACCAGGATTGGCGCGCGCGAAGCCGGTCCGCGAGGATGCGGCCGCTCCCCAAAGAACCGGTCACCCGCCCCCAAGCATCGACACATACACTCACATACACACACACACCGCCATCGACGACCATCGTCAACGCCACAGATGCGGGATGCTCCCGACGCCACGGAACCGGCCAGGAGTCATGCCGAGCATGCGCTTGAATATGCGCGTAAAGTGCGCCGGAGACTCGTAGCCGAGTTCCACCGATATCTCCTTGCTGCTCTTGGCAGACTCCTTCAGCAAATGACACGCCAGCAGAATCCTTTGGCGCGCCATGTACTCGTGCGGCGTCATGCCCGTCTGCTCCTTGAACACACGCGTCAGGTGCTCACGCGATACGCCCAGCAACGCGGCAAGCCGCGAAACGTTCAAGTTCTCCTGCAACCGATCCGCCACCCGTTCACGCGCCTGCAACACCAACCGGTTCGCGGATCCCTGATCGTCGTGTTTCTCCTTGGATCGGGCCAGCGCCAACAGCACGGTCATAACCACGTCCGCGCCTTCGGCGGGCGTCACGTTCAGCGTTGTGCCATTGTGGCGGCGGAACTCCAGCAGACGCAGGATCGCCTCGTCGCTCAACGGCACGTCATACACCGGACCGTACCGCCGCACCATGTCATCGACGACGGCGACTCCGGGGGCCCCTTCCAGCGCGATCCACACAAACTCCCAGGGCTCCTGGGCGTCCTCGGGATAGTAGTACGACGTATCGACGTCCCAGATTCGACACAGAAAGCCACGGCCAGCAGGCAGGCGGTATTCACTGCGACCATCCCTGAATGCCCCCTCCCCCTTGAGAGTGTACTTGAACAGGCAATGCCGTTCGGCTTGACGGTAGATCCCGAAATGCCGATAAGCCGGCCCGAACTGCCGTTCACTGCACACCGCCAGCACGCACGGCAACGCCGACAGCGGACGCGGAGTCAGGAACTTGACGTGCCACAACATCATGATCCAGCCCCGACTTCCCCCCGATACCCCCTTGGCTATCAAACTGACGGCAGCGGCTTGCACGTGTTCCACAAAGCCGCAACATGGCCCCAGCCCTGCTGTCGCGTTCCCGATCCGCGCAAGGGTTTTCACCTTGCGCGGGGACTGCAAGGCTGGAGCCATGCTCTACTTCCTCAGAGCATCGATCCACGGGAGGGACAAGTGCCGGTGCTCCAAGATCGCACCTGCCCCCCCGTCCCCATCACTTCCCTGACCCTCATCGTTCGTCACACCCACACACCACCCTCACCTCTTCACCCGGTTCCAGATTGCATCCAGTTCCTCCAACGTGCAGTCCTCTGGCCGTTTACCCGTCTTCGCCAGTTCGGCTTCGATAGCCGCAAAGCGTGTCTCAAACTTGCGGATGGTCGCACGCAGTGCCTCATCCGCCTCGTGGTTCTGAAACCGACTCAGGTTCACCACGGAGAAAAGCAGGTCGCCAATCTCCTCGTTGACCGCCGCGCGGTCACCTGCCGCGACCGCCGCCCGAAGTTCACCCAATTCCTCATCTATCTTGGCCAGCACACCGTCGACCGACGGCCAGTCGAACCCCACCTTTGCCGCCCGCTTCTGAACCTGCTGCGCTCGCGGCAGCGCGGGAAGATTCCGCGGTACTCCCGCCAGCGCCGAAGCCGACGTCTCGCCGCCTTTCTCGTTTCTCTTGATCTGGTCCCACTGCACCAGCACCCCGGTAGCGTCCGCCACCTTCGCGTCGCCAAACACGTGCGGGTGCCGCCGAATCAGCTTCTCGGCGCACCGTTGCGCCACAACCTGCAGATCGAAGCGCTGCTGTTCAGACGCGATCTGGCTGTGGAAGACAATCTGCAGCAGCACGTCTCCCAGTTCGTCCACGATGGCCGAATCTTGACCGTCCTCGATGGCATCGACCAATTCGGCGGCTTCCTCGATCGCGTAGCGCCGCAGCGTCGCGTGGGTCTGTTCGCGGTCCCACGGACACCCCTCCGAGGACCGCAACCGCGCCATGATCTCGACCAATTCCTGAACGTAGTCCCTTGCCATGCTCGCTCCGTCCGGGTCTCCGGGAACACCCTTCACATCCGCGCCCGCACCACGCGGTCGCGGTCCGCGTAGTCCCGCACCAGTTCCACGCCTCGGTAGCCGGCATCGTGGAACACCGCCCTTGCCACCGCGCCCTGGGAACTGCCGATCTCGCACAGCAGCCAGCCGTCCCGCAGAAGCCACGACCGCGCGTCCACAGCAACCCGCCGGATCACATCCAACCCATCCGCGCCGGCGAGCAGCGCCTGGCCCGGTTCGTAATCGCGGACATCTGACGGCAAGACGGCATACTCCTCAGAAGACACATACGGAGGGTTGGCGGTGATCAGGGTAAACCGAGTCTCAGCGGGGAAGGGCGCGAAGAGGTCGCCATGCACGAACCGCACATTCGCGGCGCCGAGTCGATCCCGGTTCCGCAGCGCGAACCCGAGCGCGACCTCGGAGATGTCAACCCCGTAGACGAGGGTCTCCGGCGGCAACCGTGACGCCAGTGACAGCGCGATGGCACCGCAACCGGTGCACAGATCGCACACGTTGCCCGTTCCGGGGTAGACTCCCAAAGCCAGTTCAACCAGGCGTTCCGTCTCCGGTCGCGGGATCAGGACACCGGGCCCCACCGCTAACTCCAGCCCGAAAAACTCCGTACTGCCCAGCACGTACTGCAACGGCTCACCGGCCAGACGCCGACCTACCATCTGCGCCACCGCCTCTGACGCGTCGGCACCCACCTCTCTGTCGCCACGCACCAGCGCGGACGTCAGGCTCAATTGCAGGACATGCCGGACGAGCCAGGTCGCCTCCTGTTCGGCGTTCGACACGCCGGTCGCGCGGAGACGGCGCGTCGTGTCTCGACACAACTCCTGAACGGTCATCGCCCGCCCGCTCTGCCGCCACGGCGGCTCGATTTTCGGTAACTCGCCTCTACGCTGATACTGATGCCGCCGCGCGCGTTGAATTCGCCCTGCACGGTGATCTCGCGCGGGTCGCACACCCGCACGATATCGTCAAGAATGCGATTCACCGCTTCCTCGTGGAACGTGTTGAAGTTCCGAAACGCAAACAGGTAAAGCTTCAGCGACTTACTCTCCACGCAACACTTGTCGGCGATATAGCGAATGCGAATGCGCCCGAAATCCGGCTGGTTCGTCACCGGGCAGCGCGAGGTGAACTCCGGACAGTCGAAGGTGATCCAGTAGTCTCTCCCCACGTAACGGTTCGGAAACGTCTCCAACCGCGCCTCAGCCGGGTCCTCCGGATACCGAGTCTGACTGTGACGCAACAGGGTGAGTTCAGGATACGTCGCGCTCTTCTTGCGTGCCATGCGCTGCCTGGCTCCATACTACCTCTGTGAAAACGCCCCTCAAGACCACGCAATATACACCCCCTCGGGTTGGCCGTCGCGGCACGCACCCGGCGGCCGCGCTGGGATTTGCCGCACCACGGGATATCTTGCAGATGAAGAAACAACCTGTGCGATCAGGGCCATGTCGGAGCGCTGAAGGAACGTTCTCCTCTGTGAGACGGACCGGAAGACGAACGATCCGAACAAACATCCAACACGCAACACCCTGAGAATGAAATCGGGAATGGCTTGACGTATTCTCGACGCCGATCGCCACTGGCCCGGCCTTCATCCCAAACACCGAACGCCTCTCCCATGCAGCGCATATCCGCAACAACTCCTGAATCTCTGGCCACAGGCGTGCGCGAGGCCGCCAAGGTCCTCCGTGCCGGCGGCGTAATCGCCGCACCGACAGAGACCGTCTATGGCTTGATGACACGTTGGGACAACCCGGAAGGGCGGGCGCGGATCTTCGAGCTCAAACACCGCCCTGGCGATAAGCATCTGCAGATGCTGGCCTTCGACCTGGCGTCTGCGCAGGCGTTCGGACTCAAGGTCGATTCACGCCTCCGCGCTTTGGCGGCACAATTCTGGCCAGGTCCCCTCACCGTCGTCTGCCCCGCGGACAACGACGAAACCATCGGCCTTCGCATTCCTCACCATCCGCTGATCCAGGAACTGCTGCGTCAACTCGGAATCCCGATCGCCGCCACTAGCGCCAACCGTTCCGGTGAGCCACCGGCACAATTCCCCGACGACGCAATTCAGGGCCTTCTCGGTGAACCCGACCTGCTCATTGACGGCGGGAAGACGGCGGCTGCAGCGTCGACCGTGGTGTCCCTCACAGGACCGGAACTAAAGATCATTCGCACAGGCCCGATTGCAGAGTCCGCACTGAGGACTGCGCTGGCAAAGGCAAGTTTGTGAGCCGGATGAGTTGCGGGGGCTGGCGCAGAGAGAGAGTCGACAGCGCTAGCGCTCGGCTGCCAGAAATGCCCCAGCCATTCCACCGTCCGAGCGGCATCCGGGTGTGTCTTCCGTCGCCAAGGGCGACGCGCATGTCGCCGTTGGCGACAAAACAGGACGCCGACCCTCAATTGCACAGGCCGTCGAAAATTGCGGGGGAACTTGTGGCGACCGAACACTACGCCGATCCCTGAACAACACCCATCGCGCGGAACTTGGCGTAACGTTGCGAAACCCGTTCCTCGGGCGTCATCCGGCGCAACTCATCCAAGTGTCGGCACAAGACCTCACCCAGGAGTTCAGACGCCTTGTCGTAGTCCGTGTGCGCACCGCCAAGCGGCTCCGGAACCACCTCATCAACCAAACCAAGGCGGTGCAGTTCGGCGCTGGTCAGCTTCATCGTCTCCGCCGCCTCGGCGGCCGCAGCCTCGTCCCCCCATAGCGCCGCAGCACCGACTTCCGGCAGTACCACCGAGAGGTAGGCATTCTCTAGAATCAGAAGCCGATTGCCGACGCCAAGCCCCAGTGCGCCCGCACCGCCACCCTCCCCCACCACCACGACCACCACCGGCACCCGCAACTGGAACATTTCGCGCAAGTTCTCGGCAATGGCCTCGCCCATGTGCCGTGCCTCGGCGCCGACGTCTGGATAGGCTCCCGGCGTGTCGATCAGCGATACAATCGGCACCTGAGCTTTGTCCGCCATCTGCATGAGCCGAAGCGCCTTGCGGAAACCATCGGGATGCACCATCCCGAAGTTCACCTTCTGGCTCTGAAGCAAATCTCTGCCCTTGCGCGTCCCGATAACCATCACCGGGCAACCGCCCAGTTTCGCGAAACCTCCGATCACGGCAGGATCATCCGCAAAACGCCGGTCACCGTGAAGTTCGAGGAAGTCAACACACATACGCTGGAGGTAGTCTTCCGGGAAGGGGCGCAAGGGATGTCGAGCCATCTGCACCCGCTGCCACGCAGTCAGACCGGCAAAGATCTGCCTCTTCGCCTCGGCAATCCGAGCCTCGAGCAACCGGACGCCGTCCGCAGAGTCGGCATCATGACGGGCGCTCAACTCCCGCAATTCCGCGGCTTTCTTCTCAAGTTCGCGGATCGGCCTTTCGAAGTCCATGTAGGCCGTCATTCGTTACTCTTCCCTGATCACGACCTTGACATTGACCGGCAGGATATCGAACAACTCCCCCACATCCTCGTTGCGCATCCGGACGCAACCCAGGCTGGCGGCCGTACCGATCGACTGCGGTTCCCACGTTCCGTGAATACCGTAGCCCTTCAACGTCACATCCGTCCCCTCAACCGGGACCAACCCCAGCCAGTGGGTGCCGAGGACGTTGTCAGGGTGCCCATACGGGATATTCTTGCCGGGCGGGGTCCAGGCCGGTTCCCTGACTTTACTGTTGATCTCGAACGCCCCCACGGGCGTCCGATCCTGCTTGCCGATCCCTACCCGGTAAAGCTTGAACAGATTCTCCCCGTCCATCAGCAGCAACACGAACTTCGACTTGATCACCAACACCTGCCACTTGCAGTTCAGCACGTACAGAACATTGCCCGGGAAGATCACCGGATTGGCCGCATCCAGACCGTTGAGCCGCTGCAGCGCCCCGACCGTCGTGTGCAGTCGGTAGGCGATCTTCACCAGATTGTCGCCCTCCTTGACGATGTACGGGGTCTTCTCCGGCGCCGGCGCATTGGAGTTGGCCACCACGGTGTTCACGCGGCTCAACACCTCAGCGGCCTTGAACCAGTTGGCGTCAAAACGCTTCACGGCGGGATCGGCCATGACCTTCTGCACCAGCGTCCGGGCGGCCATCAGATTCTCGGCCCGCAACTGGGCGTCGGCTGCCTCGATCCGACGTTGGATGCCCCCCGCCGAAGTGTCGTCAGTCTTACCAGGCTCAGCCGGGGGCTTGGGGCCGGTCGCGTTTTTGGGCGGAACGTCTGCCACGGGAGTTGAGCCAGGCGGTTGCACGGACGTCGGCGGGTTCTCAGGCGCCGTCACGCTGGGAGGTTCGGCCGGCGCGACGTTTCCGCTCAGTCGTGTCCAGCCCAGGTACACGATTCCGAACGCCACAACGGCCGCCAACACGTACAGAGGATACTTGTAGTACCAATACATCTTGACTCGCCGGCATCCCGTTGCCGGGATGCCACTCCCATCTGCCTGGCCGTTGGTCAACACCTGTGCTTTGCCGCGTGCGCACTCGTACGTCGGCAACAGCGCCTCGTTCGGGTTCCCGCTCATCCTCTTCGCCCGGTGCGACCCAAGTCGGCATTGAATCGTCACCGTGCTGGCAACCGTTTGCCACCGGTCGGCACGTGATCCCAGGGTGACGCTGTCGCTCTGCCCTGGGCTGGTATGCGTTGCCCCTTCAGGGCAAGTCCATGGTCGCCTCGCGGCAGGCCTGATTCTGCGGGTCTCGCTGGCGCTGTTCTCGGCACCGAACTCCGCATCAACGAAGTTCGGCGTTCACATAGGTCATGTTGGGCAAACGCTTCTCGTAGACCTTCTCCAGGCAGTGCATGATCACCTTGTTCAGCTTCGGCGACAGCTCAGGCTTGATCGCGATCGGCTCCGCGGGCATAAAAGTGCGGCTGATCTGGCGCTGCTTACGCTCCAGTTCCGTTGTGCCCTGGAAGGGCATCTTCCCCGTGATCAAACTGTATGCCATCACACCGAAAGCAAAGACATCGCTAGCCGGACTGATGATCTTCTCGACCAGTTGCTCTGGAGGAACGTACAGTTCCGTGCCGCCCGTCGACTCCAGTTTCTTCTTCTCCGCCGGACGCGACAGGTCAAAGTCAGTTAGCTTGACTTCCATCCCGTTTTCGAGCTTGTGCACCATCAGGTTCTCCGGCTTCACATCCATGTGCATATAGCCCTTGCCGTGCAGGTGCGCCAAACCCGCGGCCGCCTGCCGCAGGATCTCGAACGTGTATTTGTTCACATCGGGATCGCGCTTCTGCATCAGGTTCTTCAGATTGACGCCATCCACGTACTCGATGATCTCACAGGGAACCCAACTGCTCAGAAGGCGCCCCACAAAACCGTCGCCCAAAACGCCCTTGGCGGATACATCACCCAAAAAACCGTATTCGATCGAGTCGACAATCTGCGGGTGCGGCGTGATGGCAGCCCGAATCCGGGTGCCTTGGATGAAGCCCTGCCGTAACGGCCAGTTGAGGACGTTCATCGGCAGCAGACGGCGCAGCACAACCTGCTTGCCTTCCGGTGTAACGGCCAACGACAGCGTCGCCATCCCACCGCGGAAAAGCTCCTTCTTAACCGCCAGTTGCGTCTTGAGTTTCGACATCTCTTCCCGACCTCCTCGACTAAGGCCTTCCGACTCCCTTGCGCCGCCCCCCCCCTCAAGGCAAAATAACCCGGCCAAGCCGGTCCGCAACAGGCACGTGCGGATTTCACATGCCCCGAGGCCGGACGAGAAGAACGCTACGCTTGGGTCACGACCGCACGTTCAGACGCCCGCCGGCAAGGACCATCGCGATGTCCGCCGTGGACAACTCGTGCCGGCACCGCAGGACGACGGTCCGGCCCTGTGCGTCGTGCCGCTCGATATCCAGCGTACACCCCGGGTTCAGGGTCTCCGCAAGTTGCCGGACCACCACCCGATCGCCCACCCTCAGTTGCTCCAGATCCGCCGGCGACTGCAGCAGCAGCGGCAGAATCCCGAAATTCACCAGGTTCGCGGCATGGATTCGCTCAATGCTCAACGCCACAACCACGCGAACCCCCAAGTGCATGGGACAGATGGCCGCATGCTCGCGCGACGAGCCCTGACCGTAACTCTCCCCAGCCACAATGACGCCACAGCGACCGGCGTCCCGGACCGCCGCCGCCCGCTCTGCAAAGGTCGGCTTGCCCTTCTCGTTGAAACACTCGAAAACGACACGCGAGTAAGCCGGGATGTTGCTGCGCAGCTTCAGGTGCTCCCCGGCGGGCATGATGTGATCCGTCGTGATCTTGTCCCCCAGTTTGACCAGCACGTCACCCTCCAACGTCGCCGGCAACGGGCGGCAGACCGGCGGATCGCCGATCGTTTCCTTGCGGATGATCGCAACCGAGGTCCCTGTCGCCGGCGGTCGCAAGACCATGCTGTCGTCGATCAGGAAACGCTCCGGCATCCGCCACTCCGGATATGGAATCCCGAGCGTTCGCGGATCGGTCAACCGCCCCCGCAACGCCGTGGCGACCGCCGTCTCGGGGCTCACCAGGTAGCAACGATCATTCTTCGTCCCGGTACGATTGGGAAAATTCCGGTTGAATGTGCGCACCGTCACCGTATCGTTCGCAGGGCTGAACCCCTGTCCGATACACGGACCGCACGCCGCCTCCAGCACCCGCGCCCCGGCCCGGATGATGTCGGCCAGTGCACCGCTGCGAGTCAGCATCTCCAAGACCTGCCGGCTGCCCGGCGCTACGCCCAACGACACGCTCGGCGCAACCTGGCGGCCGGCCAGCACCGCCGCCACCAACGTCATGTCCTTCAGGGAACTGTTCGTGCACGACCCCACCAGCACTTGCCCCACCTCCACGTCACCGAGACTGGCGACCGGCTTCACGTTGCCCGGGCTTGACGGACACGCGGCCATCGGCTCAATCTTGCCCAGGTCGATGTCCATGATCCGCGGGTAGACAGCGTCCGCATCAGCCGCCAGGGGTTGCCAGTCGGACTCGCGAGATTGAGCCCGCAGGAACGACCGTGTCTCGGCGTCCGACGGAAACACAGACGCGGTAACGCCCAGTTCAGCCCCCATATTGGTGATTGTCGCCCGCTCCGGCACTGACAACGTCGCCACTCCGGGCCCGAAGTACTCCACCGCCGTCCCGACGTTCCCCTTCGTCGACAGGATCGACAGCAGGTGCAGGATCACGTCCTTGGCCGAAACCCATGGCGCCAGTCTGCCGTCCAGTCGCACCCCGACGACCTTCGGGAACACCAGCTTGAACGGTTCACCCGCCATGGCCAGCGCCACATCCAGTCCACCCGCGCCAATCGCCAGCATGCCGATGCCGCCGTTCGTCGGCGTGTGCGAGTCGCTGCCCAGCAAGGTCTTTCCCGGCACACCGAAACGCTCCAAGTGCACTTGGTGGCAGATCCCATTCCCGGCACGCGAGAAGAGCACCCCTTTGGCCGCACACACGCTCTGCAGGTACACGTGATCGTTGTGATTCTCGGGCCCGTACTGCCCCGTGTTGTGGTCGATGTACTGCACGGACAGCTCCGTGCGCACCCGGGCCACGCCCATGGCTTCAAGTTCCAGGAACGCCATCGTGCCGGTGGCGTCCTGGCACAGTGTCTGATCAATCCTGATCTGGACTTCGGCACCCGGGGTCGGACTCCCCGCCACGAGGTGCGCGGCAATGATCTTCTCAATCAACGTGCGGCCTGGCATGTCCAACGCCTCCTACGCGAAAAAATCATCACGGGAGGAAGGGCCATACAGGAGGAGAAACATCCTGTGCGGACAAATCCGACCGCGCGGAATAACGCCCTGGTGCGGACAGACGTCAGACGCAGCCCCGCTCGTAGTGGTGTCGCAGTCCCGGCGGCTGTCCGCCGGGCAAGACACCATCTCCACACCGCGTCGCCGTAACACGCCAGATGGGCTCTTGGCGCTCCACTTCGTTCCGCGCACTGCGAGCCCACTACGAACGGGCGCATCTTAGCGTCCATGGCGGGGCCTCTTCTCTCTCAGGTTCTACCCGCACCGCTCGAAAAGAACCGTCCTCAACCCCACCGTCCCCAGCCCTGCGACCAGCCCCGCGGGTCACCGACCATACCGGGCGTCCTCGCCCAGCAACTCCTCGATTCGGAGCAACTGGTTGTACTTGCAGATGCGGTCGGTACGGCTCGCCGATCCAGTCTTGATCTGCCCGGCATTGAGCGCCACCGAGAGATCCGCGATCGTCGTGTCTTCCGTCTCCCCGGACCGGTGACTGACGACCGCGTTCCACCCGGCGCGATGCGCCATCTCAATGGCGTCAATGGTCTCCGTCAGCGTACCGATCTGGTTGACCTTGATCAGAATAGCGTTGCTCGCCTTCTCGCGAATACCGCGCGCGAGATACTCGACATTCGTCACGTATAGATCGTCGCCGACAAGCTGGATCTTGCTGCCCAACTTCGCGTTGAGCATCTTCCACCCGTCCCAGTCGCCCTCCGCCATCCCGTCCTCGATCGAGTCGATCGGGAACTCCTTGACCAGCTTGTCGTAGTAGTCCACCATCTGCTTGGGCGTACGCTCCTTCGGGACCAAACCCTTGGCCGCCTTCTTAAAGACGTACTTGCCGTCCCGGAAAAACTCCGAAGCCGCCGCGTCCAGGGCAATGGTCACATCCTTGCCCGGCTTATAGCCGGCCTTCTCAATGGCGGCCATGATCACCCGCAGCGCGTCTTCAATGCTGTCCAGGTCCGGGGCAAACCCGCCCTCGTCGCCCACCGCCGTGCTCAACCCGCGCTCGTGCAGCACTTTCTTCAGGTTGTGGAACACTTCCGCACCGCACCGGATCCCTTCCCGGAACGACTGAGCGCCGATCGGACGGATCATGAACTCCTGGAAGTCGATCGGTGCATCGGAGTGCGCGCCGCCGTTGATGATGTTCATCATCGGCACCGGCATGACCTTGGCATTCACACCGCCCAGGTACCGGAACAACGGAACTTCCAGTGCCGTAGCCGCCGCGTGCGCCACGGCCATCGACACGCCGAGAATCGCATTGGCGCCCAGGTTGCTCTTGTTCTTCGTCCCGTCCATCTCGATCATGGTCCGGTCGATCGCCACTTGATCCAGGGCGTCCATGCCCTCAATCTCGGGGAATATCTTCTCGTTGACGTTCTGCACCGCCTTCGTCACACCCTTGCCCAGGTACCGGTCCTTCTCGCCGTCGCGCAGTTCCAGCGCCTCGTGCTCGCCGGTCGAAGCGCCGGACGGAACCGCTGTCCGACCCATTGCGCCACACTCCAACGTCACTTCCACTTCCACCGTGGGATTGCCGCGCGAATCGATGATCTCCCGCCCAACCACATCGTAAATCGTCGTCATGATCTTTCTCCTTGCCGTTTCCCGGCTTTGCCTATTGCACCAAACCTCGGTTCCGGTCCTACGTACTCTCTCGCCCCGACAGGTGTCAACTTACAAAACCACAAGACACCCTGCCTCACACCTCACACCTCACACCCCACACCCCACACCCCACACCCCACACCACACCCCACACCCCACACCCCCACACACACTCTCTCGTCCCCCTACCCCAACGTCGCCAGCAACTCGTTGATGGACTTGGCCGCGCGACGGCCCTGCCCCATGGCCAGGATCACCGTCGCCGCGCCCAGGACAATGTCGCCGCCCGCGTAAACCCGGTCCATTGTAGTCTTGCCGTTCTCGTCCGCGACCAAGGTCCCCCGGGGCGTGGCCTGCAGTTCGGGCGTCGTCTGCTTGATCAGCGGGTTGGAACTATTGCCGATGGCCACGATCACCGTGTCCACGTCCATCAGGAACTCGCTGCCCTTGATCTCCACTGGCCGCGGCCGACCCGACTTGTCCGGTTCGCCCAGTTCGTACTTCAGACACTCGACCTGTCGCACGCAACCGTAGTCGTCACCGATAATACGCTTCACGTTCTCCAGGATGTGGAAGGTGACGCCCTCTTCCTTGGCGTGAGCGACCTCCTCGATCCGCGCCGGCATTTCCTTCAACGTGCGGCGGTAGATCAGGTGCACCTCTTCGGCGCCCAACCGCACCGCCGTGCGCGCCGAGTCCATGGCAACATTGCCGCCGCCCAGGACAGCCACTTTGCGCGACGTCACGATCGGGGTCTCCGACTTGCCGCGATCGTAGGCGCGCATCAGGTTGGACCGAGTCAGGTACTCGTTGGCCGAGAACACCCCGATCAGGTTCTCGCCCTCGATCTGCATGAAATTCGGCAGTCCCGCGCCAGTCCCGACAAACACTGCGTCGAACCCATCCTTTTCCAGCAGGTCCTTGAGTTTGCGCGTCCGGCCGACCACAAAATTCGGGATCATCGTCACGCCCATGGCCTTGAGCGTCTCCACCTCAACCCGGACAATTTCTTTCGGCAACCGGAACTCGGGAATGCCGTACAGCATGACACCCCCAAACTTGTGGAACGCCTCGAACACGGTCACCGCGTGCCCCTCGCGCCGCACATCCGCCGCCACCACCAGGCTGGATGGACCGCTGCCGATCACCGCTACCTTACGCCCCGTTTCGGGCTTCACCGGCGGCGGAACCATCTTGCCGTTTTCCCGCTCCCAGTCCGCCACGTAACGCTCCAGCCGCCCAATACTCACCGACTTCTCCGGGTCCTTGAGCGCCTTGCCCAGCGTGCACGGCGCCTGACACTGCGTCTCCTGCGGACAGACCCGCCCGCAGATCGCCGGCAACAGGCTGTTGCGCTTGATGATCGCAATCGCCTTGGCGTAGTCGCCCTCCGCCACCGCCGCCACAAAGCCGCCAATGTCGATCCGAACCGGACACCCCTCGACGCATGGGTGGTTCTTGCACTGCAAACAACGCTGGGCCTCGACACGCGCCTGCGCCTCCGTGTAGCCGCACGCCACTTCCTGCATGTTGCCCCGCCGAACCGCCGGGTCCTGTGACGGCATCTCCTGCGGCGGAATGGCCAGACGCTCCTTCGGCGGCAACGGCTGTTTCTTCGCCTGCAACCCTTGCTGCAGCGCCTTGGCCGCGACATCCAGTTCCTCGATGGTGCGATGGTGACTCATGACCGCACCCCCTTTCCGGCCGCCGCCACCTCGAGATTGCACGTGTGCCCCGCCACATGCTGATCCGCCATCTGCTTCTCGTGCTTCTTGTAGGCGCCCAATCGCTTCATCATCAGATCGAAGTCCACCTTGTGCCCATCGAATTCAGGACCGTCCACGCACACGAACTTCGTCTCACCACCAACACTGACGCGGCATCCGCCGCACATGCCCGTGCCGTCCACCATGATCGTGTTCAGCGACACCAATGTGTGCACCGCGAACGGCCGCGTCGTCTCGGCACAGAACTTCATCATGATCGGCGGCCCGATGGCCACGGCAATGTCCGGCTTCGGCACGCGCTCGCAGGCTTCCTTCAACGGCTGTGTCACCAGCGCCTTGCGGCCGTAACTGCCGTCGTCGGTCACGACGATCAGTTCGTCCGAGACCGCCCGCATCTTGTCCTCCAGAATGATCAGGTCCTTGGAACGTGCCCCGAGGATCGTGATGACGCGATTGCCGGCCGCTTTCAGCGCCTGCACGATCGGGTGCAGCGGCGCGATCCCGATGCCGCCGCCGACGCAGACCGCCGTGCCGAACTTCTCGATGTGCGTGGGGCGCCCCAATGGACCGAGCAGTGCCGCCAACCGGTCGCCCACCTTCATCTCCGCCAAGTCCATGGTCGTGTGCCCAACACGCTGGAAGATGATCGTGATTGAACCTTCCGTCGTGTCGGCGTCCGCAATGGTCAACGGAATGCGCTCGCCGAAATTCCCGTCCACAGAGAGAATAATGAACTGGCCCGGCTTCCGCTCCGCGGCGATCAGGGGCGCAGCCAGCCGCATCAGGAAGACCTGGTCCGAGAGCTGCTCCTTGTACAGGATCCTGGGCGCTGCCGTGTCATGCTGCATATGCTGTCGACTCCTCAATCGTCTCATTTGCCGATGCGGACAACCACTCCACTCACCCGCGCGGCCACAAGAGTTTCTAGTATGGCATACCCAAAACGGCCGACACACCGGAAGTTCACGAGATCCCGTTCCGGGGGTCGGTCACCGCACCCGCGTGCACCCTCCGCACGCACCCGATGCGAACAGAGGACCAATACTTTACACCCTGCGGAGGCTGACACAAGGGACATGGCGGAACCGGTTGTGCTGCGTCAGTCGCGGGTGGAACGACCGCATGTTGGCCCATGTGTGAGACCCCCGTGGCCTTGCGCCACAGGTGAATCGGGTTCGCTGGCCAAGCGTGCACGCTATAGCCAGCGAACCCGATTCACCTGCCACACAAGGTGGCAGGGGTCTATGCTTCACCCTTCACTGACGCAGCACAACCGGGGAAAATCCGGACCACCTGAGGGCAGTCTTGGTCTTGGCTCGTAGTACCGCCTTCAGGGCCTGTCGATTTATTCAAACCAAGAGCCCGCGAGGACGCGGGCGCTCCAAGTTTCGTGCTCAATCCGAACTGGAGCGCCCGCGTCCTCGCGGGCTGTCTTGGTGCTGCATCGGTTAAATCGACAGACCCTTCAGGCGGTCCGGAGAACGCACCGGTTCACCCCACAGGTGCGTTCCCCGCAAGTCAACGCCAGGGTTAGCACTCCGGGAGGTTCCCGTGCCAGCCACGCGCTACCCGGACCGCGTAAACGCGGGACGACAAGCCTGGGGCGCGCGGATTGCAGCCGGTTCACTCGTGCTTCAGCGGCGGCTTGCCGGTGGGATAGACGTCGAACCCCAACGCGAACAGTCCACGGTGGTCGAGAGCGTTCCGAGCATCAAAAATCGCGGCAGGCTTAGCCATTGACGCGAAAATCCGCGCGTAGTCCAGCGTGCGGTACACGTCCCACTCCGTGAGCACGGCCAAGGCGTGCGCGCCGACGGCGGCCGCATAGGGGTCTGCCTGGAAGCTGATCTTGCCGGGCGCGCCCTGCAGTTCCCGCGCCGCGTTCTCCAGCGCCTGCGGGTCGGTGATCACCAACTCCGCCCTCTCCTCGAGCAACTGCAGGCAGATATCGATGGACGGCGCATTGCGTGTGTCACCGGTGTTGGCCTTGAAGGCAAACCCCAAAATGGCAATCGGTTTCCCCGCCGCCGTGTTGAACATGCTCTTCACAATCCGTTTCACGAAACGCCGCTTCACGTGCTCATTGTACGAGACAACTTGTTCCCAGTAGTCCGCCACCTGCGTCAAGCCGTAGGTGCGGCAGAGATAGACCAGATTGAGGATGTCTTTCCGGAAGCACGAACCGCCAAAACCTGGCCCCGCCTGCAGGAATTTCGGGGAAATCCGCGAGTCCGTCCCCACCGCACGCGCCACTTCCTGAACGTCGGCTCCGCTGACTTCACAAAACTCCGCAATGCTATTGATGGAACTGACGCGCTGTGCGAGAAACGCGTTGGCCGCCAGCTTGCCCAGTTCGCTCGACCACACGTTCATGGTCAGGATCCGCTCCGCCGGCACCCAGTGCCGGTAGATGCCGACCATGGCCTCGCAGGCACGCCGGCCACCCTCTGTATCGTGCGCGCCAATCAGAACACGGTCGGGAGACTGCAGATCACGCAAAGCCGTACCTTCGGCGAGGAACTCCGGGTTCGAGACCACCTCGAACTTGTGCGGGCTCGGAGATGCGGCCAGAATCCGCTCCATGGCCGCCGCGCTGCGCACCGGCAACGTACTCTTCTCCACGACGATCAGGTCGCGTTGCGCGTGCTCGCCGATCTGCCGCGCCGTCTTCTCCCAGTACTGCAGGTCCGCCGCCATCCCCGCACCCTCACCGAACGTCTTGGTTGGCGTGTTTACACTGACGAAAATGATCTCGGCCCAGCGAATCCCTTCCTCCACATCACTCGAAAACAGCAGATTCCGGCCCCGCACGCGCTTCAGCACGTCCAGCAACCCCGGCTCGAACAGAGGCAGGTTGTCTGACTGCCAGGCCCGGATCTTGTCGGCATTGACGTCCACCACCACCAGGTCGCACTCCGGACAGTTGTCGGCAATCACAGCCATGGTCGGAGTGCCCACGTAACCAGCGCCAATGCACAGAATCCGCTTCGCCATCGACAGCCTCCAGTAAACGCTCGCATCCGTCGCGGCATGCCCTTCCGCGGCGGGTCTCGTCGCGCCTCATAGCATACACCCCAGGCCGGCCTTTTGCGCCTGGTCGTCAAGTCCAGATTCCCGGTTGACGCCTTTGCCGGGTTGTCCTCCATCGATTCCGGTTGCACGGTTCCTGGGACGAGTGTCGGGAGTCGGACGGGGGACGCCTCGGGACGTCAACATTCGACATTCAGCCCCCTGCCCCCTGCTCCGTGCTGCATTTACACGCCGCCGCAAACCCACGCGGCGAACGTGAACGAGCCCCACGCCGCCAACGCCGCTGCGAACACGTCCATGGTGTAGTGCGCCCGGAGCGTGATCACGACTGCCGCCTCCATAGCCGCCACCACGGCGCCGAGCACGCCCAACCCCAGCGCCAGCAACCCGAGGACCACAAAGCTGCCGAACCGCCGCCCCCCCCGGCCGGTCTCGCCGCGTCACCGCCAGGTCGCCGCCGAAGAAGTACCGGATCGCCACCGGATGCACAACGACCTTGCCCGCCGGTGACGCGGCCGCACGCTGCTTGGCAGCACTGCGCGCGATGAAAGCCGTCCCCTCCATCAGGTGGTTCAGCCGATCGTTGGTCCGGGAAATCACGCCCTCCGGGAATAGGATCAGCGGCCGCTGCGCGTCCGCCAGGATGCGAATAGCGCACTTCAGCGCGTCGCGGTCCATACCTTCGCGGTAAATGCTGAAAACACCGATTCTGGGCAAGAGCCAGGACTGAAACCAGCCCTGCATGAACAAGTGCCAACTGGCCATGACGTAGCAGGGGCGACCGATCTCCCAGCTCAGCAATCCGAGCACCATCGGGTCGCATGGACGACAGTGGTTTGGGGCCAGCATGACCCCGTGCCCCGCGTCGAGCGAGGCACGCAACCGTTCCGTGCCCAGCGATTCCCAACTCTCGACCCCATGCGAATCCCGCAGATACGTCGGCAGCCATGCCTGAAGCAGGCGAACGCAAGCCGCGTTCGGCCTGGGCGCCACGAAGCGGTAGGGCTTGTCAATGATGATGCGCTGCATGCCGTGTCCCGTCCACTCTGAACAACTTCCAAAGCGCGTCACTCTAGTCCACGCCGCGCCGCAAGGCAACTGTTCCCAGTCTCACCGCGCGCGCCGGAATGCGTCAGCGCCCCGGGGTGACGTGCCGCCCGGTCATACCGAGGTGAAACTGGCCGCGACGCTTCCGGAGCCCGCGAGGACGCGGGCGCTCCAAAGTCAGCCCCCCGTGCAGTTCCTGGAGCGCCCGCGTCCTCGCGGGCTCCCGGGCCCCTTCAGTTTCATGGGAGCGACGACCGGGCGGACGTCCCCGCTCATGTCAGGGCGTTGCGGTTTTTACCGTAACGTGATATACTCCAAAAGTTTTCTGGAGGAAGGCCAACCGTCTGCACGGGCGCCATTGCCCACACGACAACCGAGGAGGGAAACATGCGCTGGACCAAGCTGGGTCTCTACGGGTGCGTCGCGGCAGGACTGATCGGCGTGAGCGGGTGCCGGACTGCACCCACGACAGCCATCGGGCCAGCGCCTGCCAACGGCAGGACGCTCACCCTGATCGCGGACGGCAAGTCGGACTACGCCATCGTTGTCCCCGACGACGAATGGAGAAGCAGCTCGACAAGGGTTACGAAATGGTCCAGCTCGCACAGACGGACGGGTATGTGCCGTGCGATTGCCCGAACTGTCGCGCCCTCGCCGACGACCCGGGCGAGCGGCTCTGGATCGTACACCGCAAACTCGCCGAACAGATGAAGACGCGCCGCCCGGGCACGAAAGTCGTCATACTCTCCTACGGCCCGACCACGAATCCCCCCACGACGTTCAACCGATTCCCCGACAACGTCGTCATCGAAATGTGCAACTACCAACAAAAGGACTTCGACCAGTGGCGCAAGTTCGCCAATTCCCGCCCAAACTCCTGCTCTCAATGGAGAAGAACCTGGCGCAAGCCAAGACCCTCACGCAGGACCCGCGCGAACAGGCCCGCATCCGGCTGGTCGAACGCGAGTTCATCTATCTCAAGAATCTCGCGTCCGTCTTCTATTTCTACCATGCCTACCGGCTCAACCCGTCGTGGGAAATGTTTGAGCCACTCGCCAAGGCCATCGAAGCGCGCAACGCCCTCATCGATTCCTGGTATGACGACAAAGGCAAACTGAAGATGGAAGACGGCTGGCCGCGTTTCTTCGACAACGTCACCAAAGACTTCCTGAAAGTCGGCGGACGCCTGACCGGCGAACTGTCGACGCCCTTCAACTGGAACGTCGCCACGCTCGGCGTCGACGCACCCAACCCCGGCACCACCTGGTGCATGAACCTCGGCCGCGAAAACCACGTACCCGACCCTGCAAAAGACTTCCGCGGCAGTGCGAAGTACATCGAACTCTCGCTCTGGTCCCCGAACCTCGAAGCGCGTGCCTTCTGCACCCCCGCCGCCTTCGGCGAACTCGTGTTCGGCGAATGAGGCGCTCTTGTGGTGCCGTGCCTCAGTAATGTGTCAGCGCCCTCCGGGCAGCAGACGGCCCCGGTCATGTTCGGCGTCGGCCTTGGTTCCGGCTACGCCGGGTTAGGAGCTAGGGGTGGAGCACAGCCCCCTGCCACCTCGTGTGGCAGGTGAACGGGTTCATGGGCTACTTCGCCGCACCTTGTTC
>Ga0156402_1006_pt1 | contig 57306 bp, 38 predicted proteins | sample RifOxyA3_FD_108045 | JGI IMG/M metagenome (GOLD analysis project Ga0156402, IMG submission 108045) | Lentisphaerae bacterium RIFOXYA12_64_32 | reverse complement strand
CGCTACTGGCGTCCCCATTCTGACTCCTGAATTCTGACTCCTGCCTACCTGAGTAGTTACGAACGGTGAATCTTTGAACCATGCTGGAGAGTGCACGAGGCCCTTGCAGGATCTGGTCGGTTCGTGCGAGAAACGGCTCGCGAGGCCGCTCGCCCTCCAAGCGGGACAACGGGGCGGCAGGGCCTTGCAGGGGCCTTCGGAGGTATGAGATGGCGAAGCGAAGAAGCATCGGTCTGAAGCTGGGTTTGGGGTTTGGCATCGTGGTGCTGATCTCGTTGGTGCAAGGGATTGTCGCGACCTCAAGCATGAAGCGGGCGGAGAAGACCGCCCAGGTCCTGTCCGGCGAGGATGTACCGGAGGTGAGCATTGCGGGCGATATCGAACGTTGCACCGCACAGATGCGCTTCAACCTGCGGCGGTACGATTACGTGGAGGACAAGGCGTCGATCGAGGAGACGCGTCGGAATCTTGACGAGCTCAAGCGGCAGATCGAGGCAGCCAGGGCGCACGCTGCGAAGTCGGCGCGCCTGGCCCGCTTGAAGGACGAGGCTGCGAAAGCCGCCGCGGACGTCGCCGAGTACGAGAAGCTGATCGCGGCAGCCGTGGCCTTGACGGAGAAACTCGCGCTTGTGCGCCAGGAACTGGCGACTGCGGAGACTGGGCGCAGCTATTACGCGGTGTGCAAGGAGTTCCATGAAGCGCAGAAGGTTGCAATGCATGGCGAAATAGCTGCCGGAATCGAGGGCGATCAACTCGAGAAGCGGCTCAATCGCATCACCTTGGTCGCGGACCTGATCAAGGCTGGGGACCAGGCCTTTGGAAGCACCTGGCAAGGCCAGCTCGAGCGTAATCCGCAGCGAATCAGCGCGGCAGCCGTGGAATTCGGGAAGGTAAACGCGAAGCTCGACGAGCTGAAGAAGATCTGCGACTGGGAGGGCGACCTGAAGCGCATCGAGGAAAGCCGCGCGGCGGCCGCCGCGTATCGGTCGGCCATGGACCGATTTGGCGAGGTGTGGACGGCACGCGAGGCGGTGTTGCGCCAGCGCGCGACATTGGGTGAGGCCATTTCCGAGCAGGCCAAGAGGCTGGCCGCCATGGGAATGGACGATGCAACGAAGGGGGCGGACGACACGGCCCGCCGGCTGTCCGCGTCCTCGCTGCTCGTCATGGCTAGCGTCGGTGTCGGTTCGGGCGTGGCGTTCGTACTGGCGTTTTTTCTTATCCGAGGGATTACCGGGCCGCTGCGCGGCGTCATTCGCGGCCTGTCCACGGGCGCGGTCCAGGTGACGTCGGCGTCGGGTCAGGTCTCCAGCGCGAGTCAGTCCCTGGCGCAGGGCGCCAGCGAGCAGGCGTCGAGCCTGGAGGAGACCTCGGCGGCACTCGAACAGATGGCCTCGATGACAAAGCAGAATGCCGAGCATGCGAACCAGGCGGACAGCCTGATGCGGAGCACGAAGGCCACGGTTGGCAGCGGCGTCGAGGCGATGCAGCGTATGTCCGAGGCGATCGAGAAGATCAAGACCTCGGCCTCCCAGACGGCCAAGATCATCAAGACGATCGATGAGATCGCGTTCCAGACCAACCTTCTGGCGTTGAACGCAGCGGTCGAGGCGGCGCGTGCCGGCGAGGCGGGCAAAGGGTTCGCGGTGGTGGCTGAGGAAGTGCGGAATCTGGCGCGACGCAGCGCCGAGGCGGCGAAAAACACTTCCGACCTGATCGAGGGCGCACAGAAGAATGCCGAGGCCGGCGTGCAAGTGACGCAGGAAGTGGCCAAGTCGCTGGCGGCCATTCAGCAGAGCGCGAACGAGGTAGCAGCGCTGGTTGCGGAGATCGCGGCGGCCTCGAAAGAGCAGGCGCAGGGCATCGAGCAGGTGAACAAGGCGGTGGCCGAGATGGACAAGGTGGTGCAGCAGAACGCGGCCAGCGCTGAGGAGTCGGCGAGCGCCTCTGGGGAACTGTCGAGTCAGGCGCAGGAACTCAGTACTATGGTCACCGAGTTGGTTGCGGTCGTGGGTGGCGCGAGCGACGACAATGGCCAGGCGGTGCGAAAGAAGATCGCGGCGGCGCCACGGACCACGGCGTTGGCTCCGCACCATGCCGCCGGGAGCGCACGGTCGAACGCGCGCACCGCGCTGTCCCCGCACCAGCCGGCCAGCACGGCCCGCGCCATGCATAGGGGGGTGAAGCCTGAGGAGGTGATTCCGCTCGACGACGCGGACCTGAAGCGGTTCTGAGGCCGCCATGGGGGCCGCGGCGGTGACCGAAGGAAACCACCCAGACCGAGTCGCCCCGGTACCTCTCAGCGGCAGCGGCGTGACAAGCATCCGCCACCAGGATGCCCTGTACCCGTGGCCCCGCGGGCCGCGTGCACCATCCGACTCCCATGTTACTCGCGGGCTGCTCTGCGCCGCCGCCCGGCTCGTCCGGGCGCAAGACCCGCGGCGGCGCGAACCGGCGCGAGTAACATCAACCTAGACCCTGTCCCAATGGTCGCACGGCGTCCCGCCCTGCGCACTCCGCAATGCCGGCGCAGCCCCTGGGAGGGCTGGGGCGAGGGGTACGCGCATCGGCCTGGCTGGGCTTGGCGCGGCTGCCGTTCGTAGTTCCGCGTTCACGTGGTCCGGGGCGACGTCGTGTGAAGGCGAGCCGACAGCGTGACCATAGCCGTGACACACGTTCGAGCGGCGGGCAGTGGCGCGGGACCTCCGGGACGGCAGCAGGGTGCTCGGGGCCGTCCCGGCCCGAGGCCCTCGGCCGGGGATCCGTCTTCGCGCGAGCAGCTTCGCCGGACAGAGCCGGCCGGCGCACCTTGCTTCGGCGCGGGACGCGCCGAGCCACTGCGGCCGTAACTCCGCAGGGTCGGCATGCCCCCTCACCTGCGGCCGGGCGTTCCCAGGTACGCCACCGCGGCCTGGATGAAAAAGATGGTACCGAGGTCGCGGACGTGATAGGGGCTGGCATCGGTGCCGCGCGGGGGCAGGACTTTCTCGATGATCACGCCTTTCAGGTTCGGGTCCTGCGGAGTCCGCATCTGCATGCTGAGGCAGAATGAGAGGGCGCGCTCGGCGCCCTCGAGCCAGCGCGCGTCGCCGGTCTCACGGTGCAGCGCCAAGAACAGCAGTGCGCCACAGGCGGCGCCGGACGTCGCGTGCCCGAACGAGGCGGTGTTGACGGTCCCGTCCGGTTCGACGCTGACCTCGCGGAAGTAGCCACCGTCGCTGCGCAGAGCACGCAGCGTGAACTCGCCGGCCGCCACGGCCGTTTCGAGAAATTCGCCTCGCCCGGTCTCGCGGTACGTGTCAAGCAGTGGCAGGCCCCACCAGTAGGTGTGGCGTGGGTGGAACCGCATCCGGTCCGGGTTGCAGGGCGCGTAGTCGACCCAGTTGCCACGCGGCCGCTGGGTTTGGACGAGCGTCTCGGAAACTCGGACCTGAACGTCGCGGAACCGCGTCTCGCCCGTCTGCCGGTACAGCTTCAGAAAGATGCTGTCGTCAAGCAACGGCCGGCCGCCCACGTTCTCCCGAGTCCGGAACGGGTTGGGCAGGACGACTGCGTGACGGCCGGGGTGATACGCGTCGTGGAACAGCCCCGCGTCGGGCATGTACAGTTTCTCGATGAGGAACTCGCCCGCCCGCACCAGCCGCTGCTGCACGTCCGGCGCGCGGTTCGCGTCGGCGAGGCGGAGCAGTCCGTCCATGCACTCGAGCACGGCGGACGTGTTGACGAACTCGGCCGAGTCCTCGAACGCGAGGATGAGTCCGTGGTCCGGCGACGTTGTGTCCCACACCTGTTTGTCGAGGATGAACGCGGCGCCGGCGTCTGCCGCCTGTCGGTACCGCGGTTCGTTCAGCGACTGTGCCGCGCCGAGCAGTGCTTTCACGGCTTGGCCGGTGTGCCAGACAGGGCAGAAGAAGTCCCACTGGCGCGTGGCGGCGCTGTACTCGCCGCGGATCGCGCCGCGCCAGTCGGAGTACGGGTGGCGCATGCTGTTCTTCTCGACCGTCAGTTCGCGCGTCGCCACCTGTGCGACGTCAACCAGCCAGTCGCACGCCAGGCGCAGGGCGGTCTTGAGTTCGTCGTGGCTCAGGGGCATGGGGGAAGAGAGGTCCCAGGTGTCAGGTTTCAGGTTTCAGGTTTCAGGTTTCAGGTGCCGGCCGTCGCGAAGATATCGATGATCCCGAAGATCTCGATGAAACCGATGGAATCGAGAGATTCGCGGTGTCGGTTCGGAGCCCGGAGGTGTCAACCCCCCGAAACCTGAAACCTCTCGCGGTGCTGCCCGCTCACCCCGGGTTGGTGTCTGGAACGCGCTGCACGTCGGCGCCGAGCGCGCGCAGCTTGTCCTCGATGCGTTCGTAACCGCGGTCGACGAACCGGATATTGCGGATGACGCTTCGGCCTTGGGCGCAGAGCGCGGCGCCGACCAGGGCGATACCGGCGCGGATGTCCGGGCTGTTCATCTCGATGCCGTGCAGTTTTGACGGTCCGGAAATCACAACGCGATGCGGGTCACAGATCACGCCGTTAGCGCCCATGACGATGAGACGGTCGACAAAGTACAGGCGGCTCTCGTACAGTTTCTCGAAGAACAGTACGGTGCCCTTCGCCTGGGTGGCGAGCACGATCATGACGCTGAGCAGGTCGGAAGGGAATTGCGGCCAGATGCCGGTGTCGATCACCGGAATGCCACCGCCGATATCCGCCCTGACCCGCAGTTCCTGGAGTGCGGGGACGCTCACAGCGTCGCCATTGAACTCAAGTTCCACGCCCAGGCGCTCGAACACACGCGTGATCAGACGGTAGTGCGTCGGGTCCACATTGCGGACGGTGATCGCGCCGCCGGTTGCCGCGGCGAGCGCCAGGAAACTGCCGACCTCGGTGTAGTCGGAACTGACCCGGTGCCGCGTCCCATGCAAGCGCTCGACACCGTGCACGGTGAGCGTGTTGGTGCCGAGGCCATCGATCTGCGCGCCCATTTCCCGGAGCAGCACGCACAGGTCTTCGATGTGCGGCTCGGCGGCGGCGTTGCGGATAATTGTAGTGCCTTTCGCCAGCACCGCGGCCATCAGAACCTGTGCCGTGCCGGTGACGCTGGCCTCGGGCAGGAAGATATCCGCGCCCTTGAGCCCACGGGGGGCTCGAAACAGAAACACCTCACCCGCGAGAATTTCCGCCCCGAGCGCCTCAAGACCTAGAAAATGCGTGTCGAGGCGGCGGCGACCGATCACGTCGCCGCCCGGCGGCGACATGGTCACCCGGCCGAGGCGGTGCAGCATGGGTGCGGCAAACAGGATTCCGGCACGCACGGTTCGGCACAAGGCCGGCGGCATGACGTCGGCACGGATATCCGCCGCGTGCAGGGTCAGGGTTGCGGATGCCGTGTCGTGCGAGGCGCGCACGCCAAGTGCTTCGGCCAACCGCAGCATGGTCAGGACGTCACCAATGGCGGGCGCGTTCTCGAGTTGCACCGGTTCGTCGGTCAACAGCGAGGCCGCGATCATGGGCAGCACGGCGTTCTTGTTTCCGGCTGCCGTCAGTTCTCCGCACAGCGGTTTCCCCCCCTGGATCTCGAGCATGGTCATGGTTGTTTCTTTCGTATCGCGCCGTCGAGCGGGTTAATCAGGCTGTAGGTTGTTTACAGCCGCTTGCAAAACCCTGTTTTACATGCGGAGTGTTCAGGTGTCAGGTTTCGGGTGTCGGAAAATATCTCGCTCAACCGCACGCAGTTACGCATTCCTGAAACCTGAACACTGAAACCTGAAACCGGCGCTTGCAGGGGTTCTGCAAGCGCCTCGTTTAGCTATAGACCGTTGGCTCGAATACGATTCATTCGGCCAGGCAGGTCTGCCGCACCGCCGGTCACCTGAAGGACTCCGCGGACCGCGGGGTCGCGTATTGCTCTTAACCTACAGCGTACAGTCTATCCACCTACAGCCTTCCTATTGCTTCTGCCGTTGCCGTGGCGTGATGATGACTCGCACCGGGGCGTCCTTGCCCGGCACCGTCTTCTGGTCGTTCCCCACGTACAGCGTGTCGTCTTCGCCTGACTTGTCGGCAATGTCGAGGACCGTGTCGGCGACCGAATAATTGATCACCAGATTACATGCGGCATCAGCTTGGAAGATTCCGTCCACCACGGCGGACCCCACGAACGCCCAACCGTAGCGTGTCATCGGCTTGCCGGTGTGCGTATCCACGATCCATTCCTCGATCGGTTCCCGCACGGCCTTGCCGTCCTTGTCCTTCCATTCCAGGTCGAGGTCCCCGATGTCACCCTGGTTCCCGTTCTCGTCCCGGATACGCGGTCCGTTCTTCAGGTTGGCCAGCAGAAGCAACGTCTGGAGATGCAGGGCTTTGACCTCGGTCTTCAACAGGCTCTCGTGCAACCGCCCGTCGGGCAACGACACGATGACCTCGATGACGCCGGATTGCAGGTTCAGGACCGCCGGGAAGGAGATCTCGCCGGTGGCGCGGTGCAGCGTAATACCGCCCAGGCGCACGTCGCCGTTGGGGAGACGCTCGAAGTCCACCGGGGCCGCAGCTTGGGCCGGGGCTGCCGGCGGCGCGGTGGCCGCGTCTGCGGGGGCCGGAGCGTTTGCCGTGGCCGGCGCCGCGGCGGGCGCAGGCGCAGGAGCCTGGGCCAGGGCTCGCTCACTGAGAAAGACAAGAAGTGCTGCCACTGTCACCAGCAGTATCGGTCTCATCGTCCGCCTCCTTTGTTCGCCTAATCCCTCACCGCGATCCACGGGGACGAGTGTCGGGTGACAGGAGGGAAGTGCTGCAATCGGCCGCGATCGACTGCAGTCGACGGCTATCGATTGCCATCGAAAGCCGCATTCCCTCCCCCGACACTCGACACCCGTCACCCTCTCTCCGGCTTGGCGTCGCGCGTCATCAGTTCCGTGACCGCCTGCCGCGGGTCCTTATCCTGGTACAGGGCCGCATGGACTTGGTCAATGATCGGCGTCTCGATGTTGCGGCGACGTGCCAGGTCAAACGCACTCTTCGTGGTCGGCACGCCTTCCGCCACCTTGCCGCCCATGCCGGCCTGAATCGCGTCCAGCGTCAGGCCGCGGCCCAATTCCTGCCCCACGTGCCGGTTGCGGCTGTGGCGGCTGATGCAGGTCACAATCAGGTCGCCAATGCCGCTGAGCCCGCTGAACGTTTCGGGGCGGCCGCCGAGTTCCTGACCGAGCCTTGCCATCTCCGCGATGCCGCGCGTCATGAGCGCCGCCTTGGCGTTGTCGCCAAAAGCCATCCCGTCGCAGACGCCGGCAGCCAGGGCGTAGACGTTCTTCAGGGCGCCGCCCAACTCGACTCCGATCACATCGTCCGAGGTATAGACACGAAACTGCGGGTTCATGAACGTCTGCTGGAGTTGCTCGGCCAGCCCCGACTCCCGGGCGGCCGCCACCACAGCGGTCGGGATACCCCGCGCCACTTCCTCGGCGTGACTCGGTCCGGACAGGACCGCATAACGCACGGGTCCGAGGAGTTCCTCCACCAGTTCGCCCATGCGCTTGAGCGAACCCACCTCGATGCCTTTGGCCACGTTCAAGTAGGTCACGCTGGCGGGCAGATTGAGCGCGTCCAGGCGCGCGAGAAGTCCGCGCAGGTACTGTGCCGGCAGCGCCAGCACGAGGAGTTCAGCGCCCTGCACGGCCGCAGCCAAGTCCGGCTCCTGCCGCAGCGCGGCGGGCAGCTTGGGGCCAGGCAGGTACCGCACATTCTCGCGTCGCTCGCGCATCTCGAGCAGGTAATCGGGGAATGGTCCCCACTGCACGACGTCGTGCCCATTCTGCACCAGCGTAATGGCCAGGGCCGTGCCCCAGGCGCCATCACTGAGGACACCGATTTTCATGGTTTCTCCGCTCCCTCGGCCTTCTCACCGGCCGCCGCGACGGCGGCCGCGTCCGTGTTTTTCTTCTCAAACTTGTGTTCCGTGCCGTCCAGCAATTTCCGGATGTTGGTTCTGTGCCGGACCACGATGGTCGTCGCCAGCAGGACGAGCAGTGCCAGGGTGGCGGTGTTCGGGCTGCCGCCCGTGACCGCTCGCTGAACCCCCGCGCTGACCGGGAACAAGACCGCCGCCACGACGCTGGCCAGCGACACGTAGCGCGTGGAGTAGAACACCGCCAACCAGCCCAGCACGGCCACAAGGACTGCGATCGGGGCCAAGGCCGCCAGGGCGCCGATCGTGGTCGCCACGCCCTTGCCGCCCTTGAAGCGCAGCCACACGGGCCACACGTGCCCGGCGACCGCGGCGCCCGCCATGGCCGCCGGCAGCCACCCGGGCCACACCTCCGGCCTGCGGTGCACCAAGACCACGGCCGCCACGACCGGCGCCAAGCCCTTGGCGCAGTCCAGCACAAAGCACAGAATGCCCCACTTCTTGCCCAGCACGCGCCGCACGTTCGTGGCGCCGATATTGCCGCTGCCGTGCTGCCGGATGTCAATCCGGTTGAGCCAGCCGATGATAAGGGCCCAGGGAATGCTGCCCAGCAGGTAACCGCCCAGCAATACCGCCGCACACATCATGGTAAATGTTGCTCTTTCTTCCACGGCACAGGATGAGTGTCGGGGGTCGAGGGGACGGGTCCTTGGTCTCAGGCGTGATTCTTGCCTACAGCCTATCTACCTACCGCCTAACGCTACGCGTTGCCGTCCTGGCGCAACTGGTAACAGTCCTCGCACCGGAACACGTCGAGGCCGAGGATCGTGGTTTCGGCGTCACTTCTCCTGACGGCGACACGGTCGCCCTTATTCAGGCTGATGCGTGCCGGGTCGTTGTCGGCCAGGAGGACGGCCGGCCCGCGCAGGATCTCGACCTCGATCAGGGTGCTGCCGTCCACGACGAGATGGTCGAGCGGCTCCGTCGAGTTGTTGAAAGCCAATCCAACGCCGACTCGGAACAGGCTGTGCGTGATGCTGCGGTAGTAGCCCGTACTGCCGAACGGCGTCGCCACCACCAGTCCGTCACCGACGACCTGACTCTTGTACAACTGCCCGTCCAGCCACAGCCGAAAGCGCACCGCACTGGCGATGTTCTTCTTGTTGACCAGCACGTCGTTGATGCCGGCCAAGCGGGTGCCGGCCGGCCCTTCGGCCTCGAGCCGGCTGAGCCGCGACTCGCGCAGTCGCCCGGCCAGCAGCAGTTCGACGACCTGTTCCTCGCCGTGGCGGGCGCACTTCGGGGCGGAACGCCGATCGCGGATGGGGCACTTGGGCACACCGGGGAAATCGCGTTCCGCGCCGAGCAGGGCACCGTCGCCGCCGTACGAGATGACCACATCGGGCTGTCGCTCGACGACCCGCACCGGGAACCCGCGCAGGATATCGGCAATGTCCCGGAGGTTCCGGCCGCACAATGCCACGCGCAGCGGCTGGCGGCCGACGGCGCTTCGCGCTCCGCACTTGCACTTGACTGCCATTCGGTTTTCCGATGCCTCCAGCGATTCTTCTCCGAACAACACTCCCGGAACACCATGACGTATGATAATCACCGGCAGCGGGAAAAACAATCGGCATGTGTGGGTGAATCTACAGAGAGGCGCTTGCAAAACCTCCGGTTTGTGTAAGCGGAGGGTTCAGGGTTCGGGGTTCAGTGAGAGAGTTTCCTGCCTGAACCCTGACACCCTGAACCCTGGTTCCTGGCGCTTGCAAGGGTTTTGCAAGCGCCTCCAGAGAGAAGGCGGAGCAATGGGCGCCATGATACGCGCGTTCGTAGTGGTTCACCGCGGCGGGCAGTGCGCCGAGCGGCAGTGGCGCGGGACCTCCGGGACCGCAGTGGAGTGCCGCGGGCCGTCCCGGCCCGCGGTTCTCGGCCGGGGACCGGCCCGAGTACCCCGCTTCGGCGCGGGACGCGCCGAGCCACTGCGCGCCCCATCACATCCCTGCCCCCGCCGTCCTTGCAGGGCCCGCAACCCGTGCCATGGTATGGGTGCCGGGCTGTGCGCCGCCGGAATGCAACGCGCGCAGTCCGCAGGGCCGGCACCGAACGCGCGTCGAACTGGCAGGAACGCCAGCAAGGTAGTCCCGTTGCAGTTGGCACATTTCATTTCGAACCCCAATGACAGGGTCGCCCGGTGCATCCGCTGGTTCGGTCGGCACCGCCTGATCCTGCTCAGCATTCTGGTCGGATTCCTGGCCGGAATGCTGGCCGTGCTGCTGAAGATATTCATCCATTTCCTCCAGGATTGGCTGAAGGGAGGCTTGGACCCGTCCGGGCCGAACTGGCGCCTGATTGTGCTGCCGGTGGTGGGGGTGCTGATTTCGGTGCTGTTCGTGCGGTTCGTGCTGCGCCGGCCGCTGGCCAAAGGGCTCAGCAGCCTGATCTACGCCATGTCCGGCGAGAAGACCAGCATTCCGCGGTCGCACACTTACGCGCACCTGCTGACCAGTGCGCCCACGGTCGCGTTCGGCGGTTCGGTGGGGTTGGAGGCGCCCATTGTTCTGACCGGCGCGGCGGTCGGCGACAACGTGGCGCAGAGCCTGCGGCTGAGCAACCAGGAGCGGACGCTGCTGGCGGCGTGCGGTTCGGCGGCCGGGATTGCCGCCATCTTCAACAGCCCGGTCGCCGGGGTCGTGCTCGCCTTCGAAGTCCTGCTCACCGAGGTCACGGCCCCGGCGTTCGTGCCGTTGCTGATCGCCGCGGCGACGGGCGCGGTAGTGTCACGGGTCACGTACAGCGGCCAGTTGTTCTTCCTCATTACTCAAGGCTGGGTCATGCGTGCTCTGCCCTACTACGTCGTGCTGGGGTTGGGGTGCGGGCTGCTCTCCGCCTACATCATCCGCGTCAGTTTCTTCATGGAGCGTCTGTTCACGCGCTGGAAATCGACCTACATCAAGGCGCTGGTCGGAAGCCTGGCGGTCGGAATCCTGCTGTTCCTCATGCCGCCGCTGTACGGGGAGGGCTATGACACGGTCGCGGTGCTGTTTGCCGGCCAGTCGTCGCAGTTGCTCGACGGCACGGTGTTCCAGGACCTCGGCCAGACGCTTTGGCTCCCGGTCCTGTTCAGCGTCGCGATCATCCTGGTCAAGGTCGTGGCCACCGCAGTCACGGTCGGAGCGGGCGGGAACGGCGGCATCTTTGCGCCGTCCCTGTTCACCGGGGCCCTGGTCGGGTTCGCGTTCACCCAGACGGTGGGACTGCTCGGGTTGGCGGAGCTGAACCAGTCGAACTTTGTCGCCGTAGCCATGGCGGGCGTCCTGGCCGGTGTCATCCACGCGCCGCTGACGGCGATTTTTCTGATTGCCGAAGTGACGGGCGGTTACGTGCTGTTCATCCCGTTGATGATCGTGGCGGCGTTGTCGTACGTCGTGTCACGCATCTTCGAGCCGTACTCCGTCTACACCAAGATCCTGGCCAGCCAGGGAATGTGGTCGCAGCACAACCACGACCGGACCGTGCTGGCCAGGATGGATCTGGACGCGCTGCTGGAAACAGACTTCGCGACCGTGACGCCCCAGACGACACTCGGCGAACTGGCCGAGATCATCGCTCAAAGCACGCGTAACATCTTCCCGGTGGTGAACCCGAACGGCAAACTGCTCGGGGTCATCTACCTGGACGACATCCGACCTTACATGTTCCGTACCGATCTGTACCAGGTCCTGGTCGCCGACGACGTCATGAACCGGCCGCCCGCCGTCATCGAGCGCGACTTGGAAATGGCGCGGGTTATGCGCCTGTTCGAGAAACACCGGGCGTGGAATCTACCGGTCACGGACAAGGGTCGGTATGTCGGCTTCGTCTCGCAGTCGCGGATTCTCAGCACCTACCGCCGCACGCTGATGCTGCAGGAGTCCACCCGCCAACCGGATGAGATGAGCGAAATGGCCGCGGCTGAGGTCCTTTCGGAACCGGAACCACCGCGGGACGTCTGACGACTGCCACCGGGGAGAGTGATGGGGGCGGGGGGAAGACGCTGCTTTCGACGGCAGTCGAAAGCCGTCAGACGCTATCGAGTGCAGCATTTCCCCCTTGATCCTGGTCCCCCGAGCGAGCATCAGAAGTAGTACCAGACGCTATCATAGTCGGCAGCCTGCTCGCCGGACTCCGTCAACCGCGTCAGGTACTCGAGGATAGGCACGTCGGCACCGACATAGGAGTCGCGCTGGGCAATGTTCTTCTCCCACGGGTGGAATTCGTAAAGTCGTGAACCGTCGGGCAGGATCGAGATCAGGTCGCGGTGCTGGATGGCTCGGAGATGGTTCTTACCCAACCCGGGGAGGTTGTAGACCGGTTCGTCGGTACGACGCGAGCCCGGGAGCAGCCTTGCTTCCTCCTTCTGCTCTTGCAGGATCCGCGCCAGGGGCACGCGGTAGGCGCGGGTTTCCTCTTTGCCCTTGGGCACAAAGGTGTAGTAGGGGTCGATACCCGAACGGCGCAGCAGGAGCCGCAGCCCCGCGGCCTCGAAGCGTCGTGACACGTAGAATGTGTACACCAGTTGATTGTAGAGCGCGATGCCCTGGCGCCGAAGCAGGTCCACGGCCGTGACGAGGTCGGGCGTGATCTCGTAGACGTGCTCGACGTGCGTCACGACGCACACCTCGCGCCGCCCCGGTTGGCGCAGGCTGCCCAGAAAAGCGGCGAGGTCCGGGGTGATGCGCATGGGCAACGTCACCGGGACGCGCGTGCCGATGCGGATCATGTCCACGTGCGGGATCGCCGCAATGCGGTTCAGAACCCAGGCCAGGTCCGCGTCCGGCATGGCCAGCGGGTCGCCGCCGGTCACCAGCACTTCGCGGATGGCCGGGTGCTGCTCCAGCCAGGCGCACGCCGCCTCGATCTGGTCGCGGTGCGCCAAGGCGTTCGGCATCATGGGCGCCTCGATCTCCCAGTTCCGCTGGCAGTACACGCAGATCTGGGGGCAGGTGTTGAACGGCTTGAGGATCGCAACGGCCGGATACCGTCGCGTGACCAGGTCGATGGGCGACGTGTCGTGTTCGCGCATGAAATCGCAGACCACGGCGCGGTCATCGGTGCTGCCGGCCATGCGCTCGGCGTAGTCCAGCGGCGGCAGCACCTGCATGCGAACGGCGCGGTCACGACCGGCCGCGGGATCGTCGTCCATCAGGCTGGCGTAGTACGGCGTGATGCCGAACGGGACCTTGGCTTCGCACGCGCACTGGACGGCCTGGCGTTCGTCGTCGCGCAGGCAGACAAGTCTTGCCAACGTTTCCGCGTCGCGAATGATGTGCCGATTCTGCCAGTTCCAGTCCTGCCAGTCGGCATCACTGCCGTGCAGGGTCGCCAGGATATGCTGGCGGCGTGCCTGGCGGCGGGCCACCGCATCGGGGGACATCCCGTCCGGATAGCGATTCAACCGCGCCTCAACGGTCCCCCAGAGCCGGTCGAGTTCATCCGACCGGGCGAGTGCCGCCTCGCGGCCCTGCAATCCAGCAACCGTCACGTCGTTGGAGAGGACCTCGATCTTGGCCTGGCCCAGGATGCCAAGCAGCAGGTGACTGACATCGGCGAAGAACGCCGGCTGCAGGTCGGGCCGCCCCAGCCCCCGCACCACATCCCAGATGGCCTGCGTGACGCTGAATTTGGCGAGCGCTTCCGAGCGGGCCGACAGCATGCCGCGCAGCGCCCTGGCGCAGTCGCGCATCACGACGAAGCGGCTGTCATGCACCGCGTCCGCCGCCGACTCGTACTGCAGCTTTGACACCACGGCGTAGAGTTGCCGGCGCACGTCGTCCAGGCTCTCGCAAGAGACCAGCCACGGCGAAAGAAGGTCACCGAACAGCCCACGGAAGGCCGCTGCGGTCAGGACTTCCGTCGGGAATGTGCGTGTATCGTTCGACATATCTCGGTCCTCCTTCTCAACTGTGCCTGCGCGCCGCGACGACGGCACCCGGCTGACTCCGTCTCGGCACCCCTCGCTCTCTTACGCGTCCCGGTCGTCCAGCGGCACATACTGCTTGCCGAATTCGCCCACATACACGGCGCGCGGCCGGAAAATGCGGTTGTGCTCAAGGTACTCGGCGACACGCGCCGTCCAGCCCGACACGCGACTGACGGCGAACAGGGGCGTGAACATCTCGCTGGGCACACCCAACGCCTTGTAGACCAAGCCCGAATAGAAATCGACGTTCGGGAATATCCCCTTCTGCGCGCCCAGCGACCGGACGACCTCCTTTTCCAGCGCCTCGGCCACGCGGTACAAAGGCCGCACTTCCGGGTGCGACCGTGACAGGTACTTGGCCAGTGGGCCCAGGATGCGCGCGCGCGGATCGTAGGTCTTGTACACCCGGTGTCCGAAGCCCAGGATCTTCCGTTTCTCTTTCAGCGCCGTTCGGCACCAGGCCTTGACGTGCCGCGGGTGCTCGATCTCCTCCAGCATGCCGAGCACCAGTTCGTTGGTGCCGCCGTGCAGCGGACCGCTGAGCGCCCCGATCCCGGCGCCGACCGCGAAGTAGATGTCCGCCAGGGTCGACGCCACCACCAGCGCCGCGAACGTGCTGGCGTTCATGCCGTGGTCGGCGTGCAGGACCAGCGCCACATCCATGATCCGTTCCTCGACCGGGTCCGGACGGCGGCCCGTGATGACGTACAGAAGGTTGCCGGCGTGCGAGAGCTCCGGATCGGGCTCCAGCGGGAGCCGGCTTTGGCGGATCCGCGCCACGGCCCCGCAGATCGTCCCCATGCCGGCAATCAGGTGATGACAGGCCGCTTCGTCAATGCCGCTGCTCAGTGTCGGCGACGGCGCTGACGACGGCGCGGTCTTCGCCGGCTGACTGAACTCGTACACCGCCTGCTTGCCGCCGGTCGGCGATGTCTCCATGGGAATGGAGTCCTCGTCACTGCCGATGAGGGCGCGTACGCCCGGCGACACGGGACGGCGGCCTTTGTCCAGCCCCGTCTGGGCCAGACGCATCAGGTTGGCGCCCAGGCGCAGCCCGGCCATGGTGCTCATCTCTTCGAGCGGGAAGCTGTACAGCCTGCGGATCGTCCGGGGCGTGTGCCGGTACTTCGTGAGTTTGGCATCGAACCGTTCCAGTTCGGCGCACGTGGGCAGATGCCCGTAGAACAGCAGGTACGACGTCTCCTCGAACGTCGAACTGGCGGCCAGATCGAAGATGTCGTAGCCGCGGTAGATCAGCCAGCCCTTCGAGCCGTTCACATACCCGATCCGCGACTCGCAGGCGATCGCGCCCTCCAGACCAGGCCCCACCTTGCAGTCGACCGGCCAGGTCAGCGATCCGGTCACGTTCGGCTCGGGCTCGTTGTGCGTCTCGCGACGCGCCTTCTCGCCAGCGGTCAGGATCAAGTCCCGAATCTGTTTCAGTTCCCGCTTCTGGTTCATCGTTTGACCCTCCTTCGCGACCATTACACCCGCATGGGATCCATTCTCCGACCGCAGAACCCAAAGACGCGCAAGGCAGTCCACCCCCTGACGCGTCAGCCCTTCGTGCCGTTGCTTCCCGATTCCGGAACCTGTGCTGCGGGATCGCGGTAAGGGGGCGTGAAGTAGCCGAGCCCCCCCGGTTGCGCGAGCCCGCCACCCGGGCCGAACGCGGCCGCACCGCCCACCATCGCATCGTGGTCCAGCGCCTCCCGTCCCGGCGGCTGCCCGGGGAGTGTCTCCACGTGGAGGGTCCGCGTGGGGAATGCGAACTCGACCCCGAGTTCGCGGGCCAGGCGCAGCACTTCCAGGTAGATATTCTGCCGCTGAACCAGTTCCGTAGCCCAGTCCGGGACCTCCAGGAAGCAATACAGCATGACCTCCAGGTACGAGTCGCCATACCCGTTGAACACCACGTGGTAGTAGTCCTTGCGCGTGTACGGGTTGGCTTTGACGATGTTCTTGATGCCTTCGAGAAAAGACTCCACCCTCTCGGCCGGCGTGTCGTACGTGATCCCGAAGAACGTCTTGATCCGGCGGTACTTCCGTGCACCCATGTTGTCGATGTTGGTGTTGGCCACGACTGAATTGGGGACCGACACGAGGGAATTGTAGAAGGTGCGGATGCGGGTGGACCGGAACCCGATTTCTTCGACCGTGCCTTCAATCTTGTCCACCAGAACCCAGTCCCCGATGCGGAACGGCCGGTCAGTGAGGATCATGATCGACCCGAACAGGTTGGCGCACATGTCCTTGGCGGCCAAGGCAAACGCCAAGCCGCCGATACCCAGGCCGGCGAGGACGGACATGACGTTGAAGCCCAGGTTCTGGACCGTCAGCAGGACACCGAACAGCACGACGCCGATCCGCAGCGCCTTGCGCACCAAGGGCACAAACTGGTCATCAAGCAGGGTTTCGGAATTCTGTGCCCAGTGCGCCAGGTAATCGCTCAATACGTCAGCCAAGTTGTAGAAACACCACACCAACCCGGCACAGAACATCAGGTGAACAACGAGTATCAGAGCCGTCTGGAACAACCCCTCGAAGCGGAGCAGGCGGATGGCGAGGAACCAGAACGCACTGGCCACGACCATTCCGGCTGGACGCTGGATCGCGACCAGGATGCGGTCATCCCACAGGGACGCGGAACGGGCTGTCAGACGCCTCGCCCAGCGGCACGCCTGCTGGGCGATGAACCAGAACACCAGTCCCAAAAACATGCCGCCCAGAAGCCCGAGCCACTGCCAGTTGGGCAACCCGATCGTGGTTTCGCGCGCCCACTCGGGAATGCTGCGTTCTATCCACGGCTCGCTGTACAACGCGCCCTTCCCGCTGCCCTCGAGGTAGGGAAGGTGGCTGAACCGCTCGTACCACGACCACGCCTGAGCCACGGTGTCCTTCGAAAACAGGAATTCGCCCTTGCGGTCACCGACGTCTACGCGAGTGATACAGATCTCCGTGCCCCTCAGCCGCCAGCGCTCCAGCGCCGGGTCGGCCGGAACCTTTTCCAGGTCGATCACGATGATCCGGTCCATGACTTCCTTCAGGGCGATGGCAGCCTGGCGGCCCGTGTCGGTGCGCGAAAGCACCCCGATGTCATCGAGGTTCAGACACCGCACGGCGTCGTCCAGTCGCACCAGTTTGGACGGGTCTTCGGTGGCCCGGCCCTCGCGGTAGTCGTTCATGGCACGCAAGAATGTGGTCATGGTATCGCGCGGGTGATCCGTCCGAACCGGTTGCCAGACGTCGCCGCCCAGAAGAGACGCCGCCCAGCAGAGGCAGACCAAAACCCACAGCCGTTGCCAATGTTGATGCTGTTGTGCTTTCATGCCGTTCTCCGTGCTGCGGCGTGTTCTGAACCGCGCACCGGCGCGGCCATACGCGCTCCGTCGCTATCCGTTGCCCCGCAGCCGCCTTCCTGGACCTCGACTCACGCCTCCGCCTGCGCGGGCAGCGGCTCACCCATGCCCTCCAGACTCTCGCCCTCGAGCCGCGCCACGATCACCGCACCGCAACTGTCGCTGAGGATGTTCAGCGTGGTCCTGAACATGTCCAGAATCCGATCCACCGCCAGAATGATGCCGACACCCTCCAGGGGCAGTCCCACGGCTTTCAGAATGATCGACATCATGACCAGGCCGCTCATCGGCACGCTGGCCGCGCCGATCGAGGCGAGCAAGGCGGTGAGGGTGATGGTTAACTGCGCGCCCATGGTGAGATGAAAGCCATAGACTTGGGCAATGAAGATGGCCGCTACACACTCGTAAAGTGCTGTACCATCCATATTTACCGTTGCACCAAGCGGCAGGGTAAAGCCGGCAATCTCCTTGGGGACCCGGGAGTTTCCCGTGACCGCCTTCATGGTCAGCGGCAACGTCACCATGGTGGAGCAGGTGGAGAAGCCGAAGATCAGGGCCTGCACCATGCCCTTGTAGTGTTTGATGGGGTTCACCCTCCCGACCAGCAGCAGCAGCAGCGGCAGGTTCACGAACATGTGGATCGCCAACCCGATCAGGACGACGACGAAGTAGAAACCCAGCGAACGGAAGGAGTCGAAGCCGGTCTTGGCCACGATGCGCGCCACGATCCCGAACACGCCCAGTGGTGCGCTCCAGACCACGAAGAGGGTCATCTTCAGCATAGCCTCGAACGAGGCGTGGAACAGGTCGCTCAGTTGCGTCCTGGACTTCTCCTTCAGCCGGGCGACGAACAGGCCGAACAGGATCGAGAAGAAGATGACCGGAAGCACATCCCCCTCAGCCATCGACGCGAAGGGATTCTCAGGAATGATGTGGAGGAGGATGTCGCGAACCGTCTGTTGCGCGGCGGCGATATGCTGCGGCGTGTCCTCCAGGTTGATGTTCGCCCCCACCCCGGGCCGCAGGACATTGACCAGGATCTGGCCGGTCAGAATGGCCATCAGGCTGCTGGCAATGTAGTAGCAGAACGTCTTGACGCCGATTCGGCCCAAGTGTCCGACACTGACCACGGCCGAGACGATCGAGGTCACGATCAACGGCACGATCGCCATGCGCAAGAGCCGAAGGAACACCTCCGCGAGCACGTCGGCCACCGGGAGAAACGCCGGCCCGCCAAACCGCCCGGCAGGGATCCCCAGAAAGAACCCGATGAAAATGTAATGCGTGAGAGTGAGTTTCTTCGGCAACATCACCTGCGGCACCTTTCCCGCACGAGCGTTTCACCGGATGAACGACCTCGATCCCAAAGCCAGCCCGCCACCCTCGGAGTCCGCCCACACCGCCGAACGGCAGGACGGACCCCAGACGCCGCACCAAGGCATCCCGGAGGGATTGGGCTGACGGGAGACAAGGGGTCACACAAATCGGGACCGAAGAGCCAGAGCCCCGGACCGATCGACGCCTGGCCCTGGTCATCCCGCGCCCCCCCCCAACGGCCAGCCTGTCGCGTCCGCCATGCGTCGTCACGAATGAGAATCCACGAACGCGGAAGCGTAGGGACACACGGCGGCGCGTATCACTACGCCCTGTCCCGGAGAGGTAAGTTCATGCGCAGTCCTCCTGTCGAGACGCCAATACCATCAGGTTCGGATGGCGGCCCGACCACCCAGAGCGCCTGTAACGAACCCCCGTGCCGTTACACCCTTATCTGGGCGAGTGCGGATCCCGCACCCGCAGGTGCGACACTGTAGCGCGCCGGAGGGCGGTTGGCAATCCCCGAGATGAAGGTTGCCGTAATGCGTCAGCGTCCCCCGGGCGGGGACCGCCCGATCATACCCTGCGGGTTACTGACCGGCTCGCGCCGCCACGGGCCTTGTGCCCGTGGGGCGTCGATTGGGAAAAAGGGGGGGCGGTTGGCGTCCCCCCCCCTTTCCCAATCGTCGCCCCGCCCGGACGAGCCGGGCGGCGGCGGGGAAGGGCCCGTCAGCAACATGGGAGTCGCGGGTGGAGGGTTGGGGGTGGCTGCCCAAAGTGGCGGGACCGGCCCGGTCCCGCGGGCCCTGGTAGACGCGGACCAAAGGACGGGACAGGGAGTATGACTGCATCTTGGTCTGCAGCAAGAGCGGGTGCAGTCCGAATCACCCCCAGCGTGAGGCCAAACGGCCAGCGAGACGCTGGCCGTGCGGGGAGACGGTTCCCTGGAGCGCCCGCGTCCTCGCGGGCTGGCTTGGGGCTGGCTTGGTGTTGCACTGGGCAAACGGCCCTTTCGGGATGTCCAGAATGACCAGGTTCTCGTACAGCCCGCCCCGCAGCGGGTCCCGAGCAGCCTGACCGCCAGTCCGGATGTCAACCAAGTGTGCTGCCAGGCCGGTGGGCGTTACGGTTGTCCGCATCCACGTCGCCGCGGCCGTTCATCTGGCAGGACCGGATGGCCGGCACTATACTTGCTCCACAATCCCGCAGTTGGCAAAACAGAGTCATCCACGGCGCAGGGCTCGGTTAACCCGCCGCGCGCGGTCAAGCGCCGGCAGGCAGATCCCCCACGAAAGTCCCGGCAGTTGCGGATGGAGTGTCATGAAGAACCTTTGGAACGAACAGGACGCAGCACGGTACGTCACCGAGATGGTGGCCGAAATGTGCGGCCCGCTCCTTGCCAGGACCACTGCGACACAAGTTCCCGTCGACGGCGGCAACGAGCGAGTCATCTGACAGATCGGATGTGTCCGGACCGCGCGGGGTGCGGCACATGCGGGCGCGCCTCACCCTGAGTTTCTGCACGACGTCAGACACAGGTGGAGAGTGCCCGTCCATGACGGCTTGGGAGGCCCGGCGATGATCTACAAAACACTTGTCAGGACCGCTGAACAGCTTTCGAGTCGCTGCGCGTTCGAGCTGCCTCCCATCGAGGTGTGGAAGAAGCAGTTGCCCGAACGGCGCCGGCAATGGCGCGAGATGCTCGGCCTCGATCCGCTGCCACCGCGCACGGACTTGAAGCCGACGGTGACCGGAGCCCTCGACCGCGGGCATTACGTGGTCGAGAAACTGCATTTCCAACCACTCCCGGACTGCCGGGTCACGGCGAACCTCTACCGGCCGAAGCACACGCAAGGGCGACTCCCGGCGGTGATCTACGTCTGCGGGCATGCGCAGCGGGCCAAGTGCTGGTACCAGCCGCACCCGCGCTGGTTCGGCGAGCACGGCTACGTGTGTATGATCCTGGATGCCATCCAGATCGGCGAGTGTGGCGGTTTCCATCACGGCACCTACAGCAAGGGTTGGTGGCACTGGTACAGCCAGGGCTACTCGCCCGCCGGCGTCGAGGTCTGGGCCGCCATGCGCGCCGCGGACTACCTGCAGCAGCGCGACGACGTAGCCCCAGGCAAGCTTGGCATCACGGGCAACTCGGGCGGAGGCACCATCTCGTGGTTCACCGGCGCGGCCGACCCACGATTCACCTGCGTCGTGCCTTCCTGCCAGACCGGCAACATGTACCAGCATGTGCGTGACCGCACCGTCGACGGGCACTGCGACTGCACCTACTGGGTCAACACGTACGGCTGGGACTTCCCGGACTTGGCGTGCCTGATCGCGCCGCGCCCGCTGCTGGTCGCTGCAGCGACCGAAGACACGCTGTTCCGGCCCTACGCCTTCCGCGATCTGGTCCACCGTGCCCGCCAACTCTACATCCAGTGCGGCTGCGAGGACAAACTGGCACTGTGCGAGGCGGTGACGCAGCACGGCTACTCGCCCAAGACGCGCCTGGGCATCTTCCGTTGGTTCGGAAAACACCTCAAGGGCTCCGACCAGGCCGTGACCGAGGACATCACGGACAAGAACGAGAAGGACGAGGACCTCGCCGTCTACAAGACCATGAAGCCGCCGGCCCGCGACCGGCTCAAGGAGGTTGACCGCTTCTTCATCCCGCTGCCGGGACCGCCGCAGGTCAACGGACGGGCGGCGTGGCGACGGCATTGGGCAAAGGCTATGGCGCAGCTCCTGTGTCAGACCTTCCGCCAGACGTCCGTTCCGGCGCCGGCACCGGCGCCGGCACCGGCGTTTTCGAGCCGGCGCCAGGGCCAGGGCGGAACCCATCTCTACCGCACCTACGAGTTCGAGTCGGAACCCGGCATGCTGATCCGGACGCACCTGGCAATTCCGATCCATGGGCCACGACCGTACCCCGTGGTTGTCGGGCCGATGAGCCCGGAGGCGCGCAGTTCGTTCTGCGGTGGCGGTGCGGGGCTGGAGGGCGTCAATCCCGAGGTGGCGGGGTACGCGTGCGTCGAGGTGCGCGGTACGGGGTCGACTTCGATCGGGCCGGGTCTGGAGTGGACCGTGCGCCGCGCCATGCCCATCCTCGGGCAGACACTGTACGAGCGGCGCATGCTCGACCTGCTGACCGCGATCCAGGTGCTGCGCGCCGAGACGAACGTGGGCGACGTCGTCGTGTTCGGCAGGGGCTACGACGCAGCCATTGCGATCTACGCCGCACTCCTCGACCCGGGGATTGCGGAGATCGCACTCCAGGACCCGGTCACCACGCACTGGAACGGCGGCCCGGAGTTCCTCAACGTGCTGCGCACCGGCGACCTGCCGCACAACCTGGCGCTGGCATTCCCGCGCCCGATCACGTTCATCGGCGCGATGCCCGAGGCGTACGCGTGGACGAAGGCTTGCTACGCGACCTGCGGCATGCCGGAGCGGGTGCGCACCGTCGAGACCATCGGGAGGTGGAAACCGTCGTTGGCCAAGAGCGGTTCGCGACTCGGGCGGAAGGCGGCGGACGGGCCTGTCATCACCGCCTGAGGTGGAAACATTCGAGGGCGGGGAACGGGACAAAGCCTTCCGACTGGCGGTGACGCTTGCCCCCGGAGTTCGGGTTGAACTGGCGCCGCCAAGGCGTTACGCTATCCAACGCATATCCGAGCTGGAACCGTTCAGTCAGGACATAAGGAGAAAGCGATCATGGCGTTTCGTTACACCGGGTTTGCCGATGAGGCGGGGAAGTCACTGGCCGAGCAGATCAGCGTGGTGCAGAAGGCGGGCTGGAACAGCATCGAACTGCGCGCCATCAGCGGCAAGAGCGTCTGCGACCTGACGGATGCCGAGTGGGCCGAGGTCTGGGGCACGCTGCAGAAGGAGAAGATCACCGTGGCCGGGTTCGGCGGCCAGATCGCCAACTGGGCACGGCCGATCACCAATGACTTCGCGGCCGACGTCGCCGAACTGAAGCGCGTGGCGCCGCGCATGAAGCAGGCCGGGACGCGCCTGCTGCGCGTCATGTCCTACCCGAACGCCAAGGAACCCTGGCCGGTCGACCCGTGGAAGAAGGAAGTGTTCAAGCGGCTGCGCGAACTGGCGAAAATGGCTGAGGACCTGGACGTCATCCTGGGCCATGAGAACTGCAGCGGCTACGGCGGGCTCGGCCCGAGCCAGTACATGGAACTGGTCGACGCGGTGAAGAGCCCGGCGCTCAAGCTCATTTTCGACACCGGCAACAACAGTGGCCACGACAACGACATCGAGGCGACCTGGCGCTACTACGAGGCGTGCAAGCAGGAAATCGTGCACGTCCACATCAAGGCCTACAAACGCGGCGCCGATGGCAAGATGCAGACCTGCTACCCGGACGAAGATCCGGTCCAGAAGCGCGTCCTGGCCGACCTGAAGAAGCGCGGCTACTCCGACTGGGTCTCGATCGAGCCGCACATGGCCGCGGCCATCCACGCCGGCAAGGACGTCAGCGACGCCGACGCCGCCCGGCGCATCTGGCTCGAGTACGCGCAGCGCCTCGAGAAGATCGTCACGAGCATTCGCTGACGGGGGACAGCGGGGCGACCCCGTCTATAACCGTACAGAACGCCAAGCCCACGCAGGTCGGGCCGACCGGATTACGTTGTCCGTTTGGTCCGTCAGCGCACGCCCGGCCACGCCCAGGTCTTGCGGCTGCCGGCGTTCTCGGCAGTCCACGCCATGCCGGTGGCGAGTGCGTCGTCGCTGACGGGTAGACTGAAGCGGCCGTCCGCGTCGAGCGCGACCGGAGCACCGTTCAATGTCAGTTGCGTGCCGGGTTCGGCAAAGCCGCTGATCGCGAGTTGGCCGTTGTCGTCGCGGATCGGGTAGCAGAGCACGGTCGGTTGCTGCCGCGCCGCCTCGAGCTCGTTGCCGGCCAACAGCCGCAACGCCTCGGCGCGGGCCCCACAGTCCGTCGCCTTTGACATCGACAGCATGACGGGCGCGATGATGGCAGCCCGGGCGATCCCAGCCGCGTCGAGTTCCTTCGCTTTCGGGGCCAGCCTGTCCAAGTCACTGCGCCAGGCCTGCGTCAGTTCGGTGACGATGTCGAAGTCCTCGACGCCCTGCCGGATCAGGAGCAGACGCAGCGAGGGAATGAGCGGGCCTTTGCCCGCCGGGTCGGGGTAGAACAGCGACGCCTCACCTGCTTGGTAGCGGTAGAGCTGATCGCCGTTTCGGCCGACGGGGTACGCCGCCGCCGTCGGGTTCTCCCACGGGTTGATCTTGTGCCACCATGCGGCGTTCCAGAGCAGGCCGCCGCGCGCGTCTGCTTTCAGGACTTGCCACATCCAGAGCCGGTGGCTCAACGGCGTGTTCTCGATGCCGGCAATCATGTTGTACAGCCAGATCTCGTCGCCGGCGGCGCGACGCTGTTCGAGGACTTCGCGGCGCGGCGCGCCGGGGCAGATCCAGGCGTTCACCTTGCCCCAGAGCGCGTTGGCGCCTACGGGCGTGATGGTCTGCAGGACCTTCAAGTCGGGTGCGCCCTGGTGGATGAGGTCACAGAGCCGAGCGATCTTGTCGAAGTAGTCAGCCTCCGACTCATCGTAGGGGTAGACGTAGGCCTTGTCGAGCAGTCCGGCGGTGCGCAGCCGCTCGGCCATGCGGCGGTTGAACTCGACGTACACGGCGTCGAAACCCGCGTCCGCCAGCGCCGTGAACCCGGCAAACTTGACCCGCGGCTTCCAGCCTTCGCTGCAGCCGCCGCCGAACATCGGTCCGAGCGTGATAGCGCTGGCCTTGTACTTCTTCGCCGCTTCGAGGATGCGGTCGAACCGGGCCCAGTCGATCTCGAGTTGACCGTCGCGCAGGGTGGGTGTCGGCCAGACGGCCAGGTTGAACCCGCTGAGACGGTACGCGCTCAGGATGTCCCAACCCAGCGCCATGGCGTCGTCGTCTGACATGCCCGGATAGAATCGGCGGATCTCAGAACTGGAGAACAACACCATGGAGCGGTAGTGCGGTTGCTCGGGCAGCTCGAAACCCCAGCGCCGCAAGCGCAGCGGCACAGTGGCCAGCGGCTTGCCGCCAGCCAGTATGCGTATCGCGGTCTGGTACTGCCCCGCTGCCCCGCCCGGCGGGGGCGCCCATTCGACCCAGAACAGGGTGCTCTCGCCGACCTTGACCGGTTCCGGCTGCGTCGGGTCGAGCAGTGGGTCCGGAGTCGGACCGAGTGGGAAGTTCTTGTCCCGGACCTCCTGGACCGGCACACAGCGTGCGACCCGGTAGCGCAGGCTTGACGCGGGCATCTCGGCCGGGCCCGTGACCGGGCCGAACTCCAAGGTCAGCGGTTCAAGCGCCTGCGTGGCCGTCACGGCGAGTTGGTACAGGTCGTGCCCGCCGCCGGGTGCGGTCAGCGCAATCCCGTCGGCTGCCGGGAGGACGGTGGGCGGCGGTTGCTGCAAGTAAATGCGCACTTCGGGGCGATCACCCCAGACCCGGCACGACTCGGTCTGCGCCAGGCTTCGCGCTGTGGCGACCGTCGTGTCGTCCCACGGATGCTCGCGGCGGTAGGCCGCTTCCATATCGGGCGGCAGCTTCTCCCACACGCCGATCTCGTCCCACCAGGCGGTGCCGACCTGCTCGCCCGCAGTCATCATGGTCAAGACCGGGTGCAACGTGGTCTCGCCCGTTTGCGTGCGGTAGCCGACAATGTTGAACGTCCAGTCGAAAGCGTCGACACGGTCGGTCTCGCGAAACACGCGCTGCGCCTGGTTGGTCTGCAGGAACAGGTAGGTACGGCTGGTCGGGGGTTGCTGCGCCTTGAACCACCAGGTGATCCAGTAGGTCGTCTCCGGCTTGACGGCGATGGGCTTGCCGGCGCAGGTGGTCCACGGGCTGGTCGGGCTCGCGGTCCCGAGCGTACGCAGGCAGGTCTTGCCCGAGTGCGCACCCTGCGTCTCGACGAACAACGTCTTGCCGACCTTGCCGAACTCGCCGTCCGCCCAGTCAGAGAAGAACCCATTCTCGCCCAAGACCTCGAAGTCCGGGTTCGCCACCAGGTTGGTCTGCGCCAGCGCGGGTGTGCCGGTCAGTACTCCCGCGAGTACGAACCCGAGAGCCATGTGTTGCCAAGATGCGGGGGTCATCATAAGGAGTTCCCTCGAAGAGTTTGTTCGCGGAGTTCTCGCGCGCAGCCTGCGGCCACAGGCGCAACGCGCGGTCCCTCGGGCCACGTCGGGCGGGACGCTTTCCTGTAACCGCCGTCAACGGTGGCCTCTCAGTGCCCGACAGAGCATCTCGAGCCAACTCTACGGACGTTGCAGCCAGCCGGTCCAGACGCTGGCGAGAATCTCGACGGTCTCAGGGAGAAGACGGAGGGGTTCCTCGACTGTGGCCCAACTGACCTCAGTTCCGTAACCGTGAACGAATCGGTGCCGAAACGACAGGTACTTGCGCAGGCGATCTGCCAGAGCGGCAGAGAGTTGGTCCCCAAGCCCCTCGGTCGAAAGGAAATCCTCCAACATGCGCTTGTGCCAGTCAGGGCCTTGCGGTTGCTGTATGCCAAGGAACTTCCATCGCCGGCGGCAGAGGTTCTCGAATCCGCCAGCCAGGTCAGCCACGATCTTGGCTGCAGCCTGTGGGTCCCATGGCCTGCGCTCGGAATGCGGGACAGCGGCGAGAGTGGCGGCGAGGACGGCACCGCCTCGCAGTTGCTCGATCTCGCAACCGATTTCCCGCGCCAACCGTCGCCTATCCATGCAACACCCTTCCGTAGTCCCGAACAATGTCGTAGAACCGCGGACTCATGTCGCGGCTGACCAGATCAAAGGGGCACTCAAGGATTTTCATCAACTCCACGTCCGCGTCCAGGATGCGTGAATCCGGGATGCCTTCAACAGCCAGGTCAATGTCGTTGGCCTTTTCAGGGCATTCGGCGGCGCTGCCGAACAGGATGACCCGGCGTGCGCCCAATCGCACAAGAGCCTCGACCGCTTGCGGGAGTTTGTCCAGATTCACACTCATTGGAGCCCCCACCCTGTGCAAACGACAACGGGTCTTGGCCGTAACGTCGTGCGCTGCCGACAAATTACCTCACTATACTGTGCAACTATACGTGTGCCGCCGAGTGCAGACAAGCCGTGCAGCGGTCGTGTGGCAGTCGATGTGTGGTTCTGCAGTTTTGTACATGTTCTCTGCAGTGTCAGCCATTCTTGCCATCGCGAGAGCGGAGTACTGTGGAACGCATTGAGAAGGCACGGTTGTGGTGCGGCGTTGCGCCGTGCGGGCATTGACGGCGGCGGCGCTCTTGCCTTGGGGACAGGGCACGGATCGCTTCGGGTCGGTCGGTCGCGGCAACAGTTCCTGACATGGTGAGGTGCGGCATGGCGCGTGGCGCTAAGAAGGCAAGAGATCGCGTCCTGGCGTTCGGGTGTCACCCGGACGATGTCGAGTTCATGGCGGGCGGGACCCTCGCGTTGCTGGCGAAGAACGGCTACGAGATCCACATTGCGTGCATGGCTGGCGGCGAGATGGGTTCGCCGACACAGCCGGCGCAGGAGATCCGCGCCGCTCGACTCCACGAGGCCGAGACCGCGGCGTTCGTGCTGGGCGGTCGGTTCCACTACGCCGGCGGCCAGGACCTGGAGGTGGAGTACAACGATTTCTACCGACGGCAGACGACACGGGTGATGCGCGAGGTCGACCCGCTGATCGTGCTGGCGCCGCCGCCCGCCGACTACCTGGTCGACCACGAGGAAACGTCGCGGTTGGTGCGCAACGCGGCGTACATCGCGTCCGTGCCAAACTACGACTGCGGCGTGCCGACGCGGCATACCCGACGCTTCCCATACCTCTACTACTGGAACGCGGTGGGGCTGAAGGACATCTTCGGCCGGCCGCTGCCCATCACGATGCGGGTCGACATTTCGTCAGTCATCCGGACCAAGAAGAAAATGCTGGCCTGCCACGAATCGCAGCGGCAGTGGCTGGCACATCACAACCAGTGGGACGAGTACACCGAGACCATGAAGCGCTGGTCCCGGGCCGAGGGCGAGGCGGTCGGTGCGGAGTTCGCCGAAGGTTTCATCCAGCACCTCGGCAACGGTCATCCTCAGGACAATATTCTGAAGCAGATCCTGAGCGAGTTGTGTATCGAGTGCCGGTGAGGGGGGGGCCTGCGTCCCTGGTGCGGATACGGCAGTGGCGCGGGACCTCCGGGACCGCAGCAGGGTCCTCGGGTCCGTCCCGGACCGAGGTCCGCGGCCGGAGACCGGCCGGCGCACGCCGCTTCGGTGCGGGACGCGCCGAGCCACTGCGCGCCCGATAGCAGTCTGGTCGGGGAAGAACGACTGCGACGACGATTGCGCGGCACGATCAGAGACAAGGAGACGATACGTGAACAAGATCACCGTAGCGATGGTATGGCAGCAGGGCCCCGGCGAGGGAACCATCGAGGCGAGCAACGGTCCCGTCGTGTCCTTACGGCTGACCGCGGGCAAGGGCCGCGCACGCGGGACCGGATTCGTTGCGGACTCCGCAACGCCCTGCCGGATCGAACTCACGATCGCGAATGCGAACATCGCACCCGGTGCTGGCGCGACACGGGTGACGGTGCGGGCGGCGGCGCACGCGTTCACGTTCTTCCTGCGCGATGTGCGGCCGGAGCGCCCGATCTGGATCCCCGTCTATGGCGTGGCGGTCACTGCGGTCGCCGATTCACGGACGTATGCGGAGATCGCCGCCGCGGTGCAGGCGCAGCACTTGAGCACAACCCTCGAGCGTTGCGACCAGGAGCCGGAAGAGTCGTACGAGGAAGCGGCGCGCCACACGCGGCAAGTCGAGGTCCCGACCTGGCTCGGACTCAGCCGCGACATGCGGATCTTCGAGTTCGCGTTTCGGCGCGCCGGTTTCTCCATGTTCGACCAGATCGTGCCGCGGTTCCACGGTTACGGGGTGCCCCTGCCGGAGGCGGAGAACAAGGACGTCCGGTACCAGTTCGTGATCGGCCGCGGCTGGGGCTGCATCAACGACATTCGGCGCCGGCTCGAGGACGGCGCACTGCCGATCCTGCACGCGACGCTGAACGACGAGGACGTGCAGTACGAGGTCACCGCGTTCGTCGGCCTGGAGAAAGGGCCGCTGACCGCCGCCAACCTGCGCGGGACGGACTACCTCGTCGCAGACGGGTACGGACACGGCAACATGCTCACGCCCGCGCAGAAGACGCAGCGCGAGGCGCTGCTGCCCGCGGAGTTGAGCCAGCCCGAAGAGACCGTGTTCTGCTGCCGCGTGACCGCGGTCAACACCGCGAAGGTGCCGCGTTACGCCTGGTTCATGGGCCTGCAGCCGGTGGCGCCGGGCGGGCTGACCAAGCCGTTCGAGTGGGAACTCGACGCGCACGGGTTCGGCGTCTACAAGGCGTCGGGACGCGTGTTTGCCGTGACGCGGCTGAACGGTCAGCCGATGCCGCAGAACGAAGTCGGGGTTCTGGTCGAACCGGGCGCAACGGCGGTCTACGAGTTCTACCTGCCGCACCGGCCGATCCCCGCGGCCCGGGCCCAGGCCTTGGCCAAGGCGGACTTCGCAGAACGCCACGCCGAGTGCAGCGCCTTCTGGCAGGCCAAGCTGGCGAGCGCCGCGCAGATCAGCCTGCCCGAACCGCGCGTCGACGAGATGACCAAGGCCGGGCTGCTGCACCTCGATCTGGTCACCTACGGCAAGGAGCCGGACGGCGCGATGGCGGCCACGATCGGGGTCTACTGTCCGATCGGGTCGGAGAGTTCGCCGATCATTCAGTTCTTCGATTCCATGGGCTGGCACGACGTGGCGCGCCGGTCCCTGTCGTACTTCCTCGAGAAGCAGCACGACGACGGGTTCATCCAGAACTTCGGCGGCTACATGCTCGAGACCGGCCCGGCCCTGTGGAGCATGGGCGAGCACTACCGCCTGACCCGTGACAACGCCTGGGTCCGCAGCATCGCGCCGAAACTGATCAAGTCCTGCGACTTCATGCTGGAGTGGCGCAACCGCAACAAGACCGAGGCGTTGCGCGGCAAGGGCTACGGCCTGCAGGAAGGCAAGGTCGCTGACCCGGTCGACCCGTTCCACTCGTTCATGCTCAACGGCTACGCGTATCTCGGCATGAGCCGCGTTGCCGAAATGCTGGGCAAGGTCAACCCGCGCCAGTCGCGGCGGCTCGCCAAGGAGGCCGAGGCGTTCAAGACTGACATTCGCGCCGCGTTTTTCCAGACCATGGCGCAGTCACCCGTGGTGCCGCTCGGGGACGGGTCCTGGTGCCCGACGTGCGCGCCGTGGACCGAAGACCAGGGGCCGTTGTGCCTGTACGCCAAGCCCGGGCGCTGGTACACGCACGGGACATTCACCGGCCGCGATTCACTGCTCGGCCCGATCTACCTGATCTTCACCGAGGTGCTGGACCCGCACGAACCCGCGTCCGACTGGCTGCTCGACTGGCACGCCGAACTGCTGTGCCAACGCAACGTCGCGCTCAGCCAGCCGTACTACAGCCGGCACCCGCAAGTGCACCTCCTGCGCGGCGAAGTCAAGCCGTTCCTGAAGACGTTCTACAACGGGTTCGCCGGGCTCGCGGACCGCGAGACCTACAGTTGGTGGGAGCACTACTTCCACGCCAGCCCGCACAAGACGCACGAGGAAGGCTGGCACCTGATGCAGACCCGGTGGATGCTCTACAAAGAGTCCGGCGACACGCTGACGTTCCTCCCGGCCGTGCCGCGACGCTGGCTCGAGTCCGGCAAACGCATCGCCTTGAGCCGCGTGGCGACCTACTTTGGCCCCGCCTCGCTCGAGGTCGTCTCGGACCTGGACCACGGCATCGTTGAGGCGCGCATCGAGTGTCGGTCGAACCGCCGGCCCAAGGTCGTCGAAGTCCGGCTACCGCACCCGCGCGGGACCCAAGCTCGCACCGTCAGCGGCGGCGAGTACATCCCGGAACGCGAGACGGTGCGGATTCCGCACTTCAAAGGCGCCGCCACCGTGACCCTCACGTTCTGACGCCGCCGGCCCAGCCAGGTCGCGGCGTCGGGTCGCGGTCGTGTTGCCCCAGCGTCTTGGGCAACTACGAAACACGCGAAAGACACGAAAACAATCGACCTGTGCGGGTAAATCCGGCCACGGCGCCGCTCGTAGTGGTGTCGCAGTCCCGGCGGTTGTCCGCCGGGCAAGACACCATCCCCAGGCCAGACCGCCGCAACGCCCCGGCCATTGCCCCCTTTTCGCGGCCGTTCGCGCCTTTCGTAGTTCCCCTGGTCCGGGCGATTCGGCCCACTCACGGACCCCTGACTTGGCAGGCCAAACCGGGAGTGCTACGGCAGGTGCATGAGCCGTTCGGACATGCGGGCGGCAGCCCCGGAGCGCCCGGCCTTCCGCGCGTACTCGGTCAGGATCGCTTTGGCGCGAGGCGTGTCGTTCCGGTCCAGGCAGATGTCGACGGCCAGCATCACCAGCCGCTCCTTTTCCGCCTCCCACTTCCGCCGCGACGCGAGGGCCTGCAGTGCCACCTGCAGCGCCTCGTCGGACCGTTGCAGGTGCGTGTGCAGCAGTTCGGCGAGCAGGACGCTGCCGTCGAGGGCGTCGGGCGCCTTTCGCAGCGTTTCGCGCAGCTGCGCTTCGGCCTCGGCGAACTGCCCCTGCGCGATCATGCTGTGGATCGCGGTGTACTGCTCGCGCAGCCGCCGTCGTGTGTCCGGGAAGTACAGGCTGCCGGCGAACTCGCTCAACGGCCCGGAGATGAACGGGTGCAGGCAGTAACCGGCAATGCCGCCCAGTGCAGTAGCAATTAGCACGGCACCGAGGGCCCCAACCGAGAGGCCGGTCCACCTGAATGTCAGCGCCGCCAGTACAATCGCCGACACGCCGACGACGAGCCGAATCGCTTTTTCCGGAAGGTTCACATTACCGCCAGAACGAGAACCGTGGCAGTTCGCCGGTCACGGCCCAGTAACCGAGCCCTGCCACGATACTGACCAGGTACCCGAGAATCTCGCCCGCGATCAACCCCAGCATGAGCGGAGTGAGCTGGCGATACAGCCTCGCGCCGCCGTACTTGACCACCACCACCTTGACGAGCCAGCCGAACAGGAAACACGGCCCGAACCGCCACATGGGGTAGGTACCCCAGACGAGAAACATCACCGGGTGCAAAGGCCACCAGGAGAACCGCACCCGCGCCACCGAGAACAGCAGCACGACAACCACGCCCGCCAGCAACCCGATCACGCACCGGCTCTGCGGCCGCGCATTCGCGAAGCGCGCCCACCCGGACAGCGACTGCGCCTTGTCCAGATCGCCGGTCAGCATCAGATCGCGCTTGATCTTCACCGCATTCTGGAACGGGAACCCCGACGCCAACTGCGTCCACCCATCAATGGTGAACAGACCGCGGTCGTACTGGAAGTAGAGCGTCACCGGCACGGCGATCAGCAACCCGAGCAGGACTGACACGGCGCAGAGCGCGGCAGTGCGGCCGATCCGGGCCCGGTGCAGGTCGAGCAGCTTGATCGAGTTGACCATGTACGGCATGAGCGCCTCGCGCGGGTCAAGCAGGATGACGCAACTGATCAGACACAGCACGGCGAGCGTGTCGGGCCCCAGCGCCTGGGGTCCGAGCAACCCCCAGAGCACGACGCACGGGAACGTCCAGACCTGGAGGAAGAACAGCCCCGTCTCGGCGGTGATGCGGCCGACGACCACGAAAATGATCAGGGCGCCGCCCGAGTAGAGCACCGCCAGCGGCAGGTCGAGCCCGGAATTCCAGACGAAGAAGGTGAACAGCAACGCTCCGACCATGGCACAGCGCGCCGCCCACACGTACTGCGGTTCGATGCTCTCGGTATCCTTCAGCCCAATGGCCTTGCGGAACACGCTCTTGTAGTAATGCCTGCCCCAGAACAGGATGGCGATGAAGAAACCGAAGTAGGCGCCGAAGTTGATGAAGATCGACGTCTTCAGCGACATGTAGTCGCCGCCCTCCAGCGAGATGCCGTACTTCATGAACATGCCGACGATGAAGCACCACAGGTACGGCCCGATCCCGAGCGAGAAGGCCACGTCGTTGGCGAGGAAGTACGCAAACCCGATCGGCATGAATCGGATCGTGATCGAGAGCAAGCGCCCGCCGCCGCCGTCCATGAAGGTCGGCACGAGTTGGCCGAGCGGCCAGAACTTGAGCTGCATGTTGACCGGCACCAGTTGCGGGAACCACCCGCACAGGTAGTTCCACGAGTAGATAAAGCACACGAACCCACAGGCGCCGAGGAACAGCTTGTTGGTGATGATGCGTCCGCCCCCCTCCCCGTCGCCGGGGCTCAGCAACGAGTCGGCGAACTTCGCAATCGGGTACGGTAACTGCTCGTGATTCGCCCACTGCGGATGCACCACGACCGCCAACGCGATGCAGGTGAACCACAGCGCCACGATCAGCGGCAGCCAGAACACCAGCGTCCGGCTCCACGCCGACCACGGGATCTGACGGAACGCGATGTGCTGGTTGCCGGTGGCGCCGCCCTGGATGAACGTGGTCAGCTTCTCGTTCTCGTCGCCGCTGATGTCGGCCAGCATCTTGTCCGGAACCATGCCAACGACCTTGTTCTCGCGCCAGGACGGTTCCTTCAGCGTGTGGTAGTGCGGCAGCATCAGCGATGCGGTGAAGGTGCGCATCAGCCCGAACGCCGGCACGGTGCAGGAGGCCAGGACCAGAGCCAGAGTCACCGCCAACTCGCGCGGCGACAGCGCCCAACTCGGGCGCAGCCGCCGGAGCAGCGGATTGAGCAGGCCCACGAACAGGATCAGCCCGCCGTAGATCACCACCGGCATGTGGTCGCTGATCAGCAGGCTCTGGTGCAGAACGCAGTCGTTGAAGTAGGTAAAACCGCAGATGAAACTCGCACCCAGCAGACCCAGAATGACTGCACGCATTACACCGTTTCCTCCGCGGGGTTGTGATGGGGACTCAGTACTCGGGGTTCGGGGTTCAGGGTTCGGGGGGGGGCAGGAGAACGGTGTGTAGAACGATCTTGCCCCTTCCGAATCCAAAGCATCTCGTCACTGAGCAAAGCCGGCTCCACAAACAGACCCGAAGCGTTCCGGGAGCCCTGTCGCCCCGAAGAACGTTGCAGGGCCGCCTCATCCCCTCATCCAGCGCTCGCGGAGGCGCGAGCGCTGGATGGCCGCTTCATTCGCGGATTTGCCCCGGCGACCGCCGGGGCAAATCCGCGAATGATCATTGGGATGGGTCCGGGAAGGGCCAATGGTCCTTCCCGGCAGGGGTGCGGGGACAGAGTCCCCGCCGCCGTGTCACACGCCGCTGAAGGCGCTGAAGCCGCCGTCCACCGGGATGACCGTGCCGGTCACGAACCCGGCTCCGCTGTCGCTCACCAGCCACAGCAGTGGTCCGACCAGGTCAGCGGGTTGGCCGTACCGGGTCATCGGCGTGTGGTCGATGATCGTCTTGCCGCGCGGCGTCATGCTGCCGTCCGGCTTGGTCAACAGGCTGCGGTTCTGGTCGGTCAGGAAGAACCCCGGCGCGATCGCGTTCACGCGCACGCCGACCTTCGAGAGGTGCACCGCCAGCCACTGCGTGAAATTGCTCACCGCGGCCTTGGCCGCGCTGTACGCCGGGATCTTCGTCAGCGGCGTGAACGCGTTCATGGACGAGATATTGATCACCACGCCCTTGCCGTTGACAGCCATGTCGCGCGTAAACACCTGTGTCGGCACGAGCGTGCCGAGGAAGTTCAGGCCGAACACGAACTCGATCCCCTTCGGGTCGAGGTCAAAGAACGTGGTCACTCCCTCCACCGGCCCCTTCAGATCCTCCTTAAAGAGGTATTCCTTGCTGGTCGTGCCCTTGGGATGGTTGCCGCCGGCGCCGTTGATGAGAATGTCGCACGGGCCGAACTTCGCCTTGATCGTCGCCAGCGCCCCCTCGAGGCTCGGCCGCTCGAGCACATTGCACGCCACGCCCATGGCCGTGCCGCCCACCGCCCGCACCGTGTCGGCCGCCTTCTCCGCCGCGTCGGCGCGCAGGTCGAGCACCGCGACTTTCGCCCCGCACTCGCCCAGTGCCTGCGCCATCACACTGCACAGGATCCCGCCGCCGCCAGTGACTACCGCCACCTTGCCCGTCAGATCGATCTTGAACGGTACTGCCATGGGTTAATCCTCCATTGCTCGAAGCACGCAAAGCCCCTGCCAGTCAACAGCCGAGTACGCAATATCCTTTTGGAACGACCAAATATCAAGCGAGACCCGCCGCGGGCCAGGGCTGTTTCAAGATTCGTGACCGTCGCGGGCCGCGAGTACCCCCGGCGTGTCCCCACGCCGGGGGGGGGCGGCCTGAGGACAGGCCGCCCCTACCAGGTGTGCGCGGAGGTGTGGCCTTCCGAGACGCGGCGCCAGATCTTGAAACAGCCCTGTTCACCGCGCCCCACCGCTTGCGTTCCGAGCGCGCTTGGCATATCTTCCCAGCGCGTGCCACAACGCCGCTTCCCGTCGGTAGATGAGGGCAACACGCCATGCACGACGACAAACCGGTTCTCACGCGGACCGCGATCTGCGCCGGGCTCCGTGACTTGGGCCTGCGCAGCGGCGACCTCGTCATAGTCCACAGTTCGCTGAAGAGTTTCGGCCGCGTCGAGGGCGGCGCCGATGCGGTCATCGATGCGCTCCTGGACGCCGTGTCGCCGGGCGGGACCGTGGCGGTACCGACCCTGACCTACGGGCCGTTTGCGCCGGAAAACCCGCCGCCGCTGTTCGACCCGAAGACGCGGCCCTGCATCGTCGGCCACATCCCGGAAACGTTCCGACAACGGCCGGAAGCGAAGCGCAGCCTGCACCCGACGCATTCGATCGCGGCCATCGGCCCGCTCGCCGACGAACTGATCCGGGACCACGAACGCGCGCGTTCACCGATCGGTCCGGACGGGGCCTGGGGCCGCATCGCCCAGCACGGCGGCTACGTCCTGATGCTCGGCGCGCCCATCCACACCTGCACCATGAAGCACGGCCCGGAGGAAATGCTCATCCCCTGGCGCCTCACCGACTGGGTCGACTGCCAGGTCGTCGCCCCCGAGGGCGTGCGTACGGTCCGGATCCGGCTGCACCAGCGCCCGCCCGAGGGCAAACCCCAGTGGAGCCTGGAACGCGTGCTCGACCAGATGGAACGCACCGGCGGCGTGCGGCGCGGCGCCATCGGGCCCAGCCCGCAAGTCCTGATCCACGCCGCCCGGTTCTGGGTCGCCGTGCTCGCGGACATCGAACGCTCGGTGCTGGCCACGCTGTGACTGGGTCGCGGCTGAGGTGGTCGCCAGGTCGCCCGGCCTGGCAAGGGTTGCAGGCTGGGCGTGGAAGACGGAATGGTGATGCGTCAGCACCCCCGGGCGGCAGACCGCCCGGTCATCTCGGAGTGAAACTGGCGACGATGCACCAAGACCGCCTGAAGGCGGTACTACGAACCTGGCCAACAGCGCAACGAGGCTTGTAGTACCGCGTTCACGCGGTCCGGGTTCGAGTTTCATGGGAGTACGAGCGCAAGTACGATTCCCCGAAAGGACACCCAATCATGCGACTCCCCATGGCCTGCGTGCTGACCCTGGCCTGTGCCTGCGCCACAACCCGCGCCCAAAACACGTTGTCTCAACCCGCCGACACCGACAAACTGCCGGCGCTGGTGCTCTACGTCGCACCGGCCGGCAACGATGCCTGGACCGGCACGCTCGCCGAGCCAAACGCCGGCCGCACCGACGGCCCGTTCGCCACCCTCGAGCGCGCCCGGGACGAACTCCGCCAGCGCCGCAGGACGGGTGGAGTCACCGACGGCGCCGCCCTGCTCGTACGTGCCGGCGAGTACGAACTGACCAAGCCGTTCCAGCTTACGGCGGAGGACTCGGGAACCGCGGCCGCGCCAATCGTGTACCGCGCCTTCCCGGGCGAGAAGCCCGTGCTGTTCGGCGGCAAGCGCATCACGGATTTCAAGCCATTCAAGGACAACATCCTGCAGGCCGATGTGGCCGCGCAGGGATTCAAGGGCGTGCGGTTCCGGCAACTGTACCTGAACGGCGAGCGCCAGACGCCGGCGCGCTACCCGAACACCGACCCGGCGCGGCCGCGCACCGGCGGCTGGGCATTCTCCGACGGCAAACCGTTCTCCATGTACCAGAAGCCCCCGCCCGAACAGGAGACGAAACGCGACCTCCTCGTGCGCGCCGACGACCTCCGCGCCTGGGCGCACCCGGAGGACGGCGAGGTCAACATCTACCCGCGTTACAACTGGGGCAACAGCATTGTTCCCATCGCCGCCTTTGACCGCGAGAAACGCGTCGTCACCCTGGCGCAGGACGCGCGCTACGAGATGCGCCCGTTCGACCGCTACTATGTCCGCGGCCTGTTCGAGGAACTCGACGCGCCCGGCGAGTGGTACCTCGACCACCGCACCTGGACGCTGTACTTCTGGCCGCCCGAGGGTCCCGGTGACATTGCCGGCGCCACTGTCCGCGCCCCGCTCACCGAGAACGTGATCGCCCTCGACAAGACCGAGTACACGTCCATACGCGGTTTTGCCATCGAGTGCTGCGAAGGCTCGGGCGTGGCTTTGCGCGACGCCAGTGACTGCCAGGTCGTCGCCTGCACGATCCGCAACATTGGCGGCCGCAGCGATTGGAGCGCTGGCATCGAGATCCGGAACGGCACGGCCAACGTCGCCTTCGGCAACGACATTTACGACGTCGGCAACTACGGCCTCCAAGTCTCTGGCGGTGACACGAAAACCCTGACCCCGGCGGGGCACTGCGCGGAGAACAACTACATCCACCACACCGGATTGATCAATGGACACGGCTGCGGCATGGGTGTCGGCGGTGTCGGCAACCGCGTGGCGCACAACCTCATCCACGACACCGCGCGTTGCGGCATCTTCGGCGGCGGCAACGACAACGTCATCGAGTTCAACCGCATCCGCCACGCCAATCTCGACACCGAAGACACCGGCGGCATCTACGTCTGCGCCGGCCAGGAAGGCTGGATGCGCCGCGGCCTCGTCATCCGCCACAACTTCCTCTCCGACATCCTCGGGTTCGGCCGCAACGAGGGCAAGTGGGAGTGTCCACGCTACTCCTGGGGCATCTACCTGGACGACGCCATCTGCGAGGCGACCGTGTACGGAAACATCGTCGCACGCACCGTCCTGGGCGGTTCGCACATTCACGGCGGCCGCGACCACACGATCGAGAACAACATCTTCGTCGACTGCGGCAAGCAGCAGATGACCTGGTCCGGGTCCAAGCCGCCGAACACGCTCGAACCCCAGATGCGCGACAAGTACCAGGCGTACAAGGACAGCGAGGTATACCGCAAACACTATGCGAAATTCGCAGCGCTCAACCCCGAGACGGACGGGCCCATGGGCGGCAACCGGTTCGTGCGCAACATCATCTGCTACCGCGATCCGCAGTCGAGCCTCTACGTGGCCAACAACTACCTGCCGGACAAGAACGAGTGCGACTACAACCTGATCTGGCACAGCGACGCACCGCTGCGCGTCAACCTGCCCGGAATCGCGCCTGAAAAGCAGTGGGAGGAGTGGCAGAAACAGGGCAGCGATGTGCACTCGGTCATCGCCGACCCGCTGTTCGTCGACCCGGACAAGGACGACTACCGGCTGAAGCCCGACTCGCCCGCGCTGCCGCTCGGGTTCCAGCCGATCCCGGTCGAGAAGATCGGCCCGTACGCGCACCCGCTGCGTGCGTCGTGGCCGATCGTCGAAGCGCCCGGCGCGCGGGAGAAACCGTTCACGTCCGAGTCGCCCGCGCCCATTCCCTGGCCCGCGCCACCACCGCCGCGGACCGCGCCCCAAGCCACGGTACCGCGTTTGGCCGCTCCAGTCACCGTCGACGGCACGCTCGCCGCGAACGAGTGGCCGGAAAAGACCCTGACGCTGAACCAGACACCCGGCGGCACGCCCATTGCCGGAGCACCGTGCACGATGCGGTTCGGGCACGACGGCGCTTACCTGTACGTGGCACTGACCGTGCCCGTGTCGACTGCCGCGAAGATCGTACCGGGCGAGAAATGGACCGAAAGCGATGGTGCGGAAGTCTGCGTCCGGAATGCGCAGTCCGCACCGCCGGGCCCGACGTTCGTGGTCCAGGGCTACCCGAGCGGCAAGTGCTTCAGTGTCAGCGACGCCGGCGCGCCTGCGGAGTCCGCAGCCAAGCTGGGTGCGGCTGTCCGGTTCGCTGCGCGCATCAACGAGAAGGACTGGACCGGCGAGTGGGCCATCCCGCTCACCGCTGCCGGCATCGAGTACCGGCCCGGCCTGAAGCTCGGGTTCAACCTCGGCCTGCGCCGCACCGACACCGCCGAGTGGATCCAGTGGTTCGGCTCCGGCTCAACCTGGGAACTCGACAAGGCCGGCACCGTGACGCTGGAGTGAGGGTGGCCACATGCAATAGGCATCTCGATACGCGTGTCCAGGTTGTCACGCAGCGGCAGCAGTGGCGCGGGACCTCCGGGACCGCAGCAGAGTACTCGGGGCCGTCTCGGCCCGAGGCCCTCGGCCGGAGACCGGCCGGCGTAACCTACCCCGCTTCGACGCGAGACGCGCCGAGCCACCGCGCGCTCGATCGCATCCCAGCCGGGACACGCCTCTTCTCATGGCCACGTCGCCCGAGTTGGGTAGCATTGCGGTCACACCCGGGCGAGTAGATCGAAGTACTGCTCGCGCGTCATACCGACCGTCCGCATATTGTTCTTGACGATCTCGACGTCGACTTCGTCGTACTCCGGAATCACGACTGCCCGTTTGGCGCCCGGAAAGCGCAGGATATGATGCGACCCCTCCTTGCGCAGGTACTGGCAACCGTACATCTCGAACATACGGATCAACGTGCGGTAGTGAACGGGCGTAAGCCGCGGCATGGTTACACCGTAACGGTCGACTTCTCGAACCCCACAAGCTCACTCTCGACACATCGTCCAGCATCGGTCGTTGAGAACCCGCACTCCGCCAGGTACTCTTCCAGCGTTCCCAGGTCGCGCATCTCACCGAACTGAATTCGCATCATCTCCAAGACGTTCTCCCTGGCTTCCCCGGGCGTGCGGCCCTGCGAGCCGAAATCGAGTTCAGGAATACGCGCCAGATACCACTTTTCCTTCCGCACAATCTCGATGGTCACGGCGAGTTTCATGGGGTCCTCGGTGTTAGGCTACTTCACGCAATCTGCTTGACGAGGGTGTGGTGTCCCATCAGACGGGTTGCGTACACCAGGCAGGTCTGGATATCCTCCGGCTCCAGAGAGGGGTACTGGCGAAGGATCTCCGCATGTGTCTCGCCCGCACTCAGGAACTCAAGGATCGCCTGCGCCGTAATGTGCTTCCCGCGCAGCACGGGTTTGCCGTTGCAGATCTCCGGATCGATCATGATCCGATCTGCCAACGAAGGAACACGTTTCACCGTCTTTTGGTTTCATGGGAGGCACCTCACCTGAATTCCTTGCCTGGTGAAGATACTGCAACGATGCGACGGGGTCAAGGTTTGTTCCGGGCACCTGCCCCGTGCGCAATCTCGCCCCCACCGTGCTATGGTTCCTGGTGTGGGATCGAGTGTCAGAGCTCAGCAGAGGGATCGTGCCCGCGTCGGCCTCCGAACCGTTGCCAGCGCAACCGGTGTGCCGAATCGGGCAACGATGGCGTAGCTATGCCACACAGGCGTCTTGAGGTACTGGTCGGTGTGCTCGTTCTATCGGTGGCGTGCGGGGAGGCGGTCGCTTGCCCGGGCTGCACCTACCGCTACTTCGCGGCGGCCCACCCCGAGTTCCCGTACTACGCGCTGATCGCCGGGCTGCTGGCCACCAACTGCACCGTGGGCTGGAAATGGCACGCCGACCGCGTCCGCGAGTGGCGTGCGTCCCAGACGAGCGTCGCCCCGACACCCGTCCGGCCTCCTGACACCTGAACCCTGAAACCCGAAACCTCTTCCCCTCGACACTCGACACCCAACCCCCGGAGCCTCCCCATGCCCGACACCGTACTACCCGACCGCTGGCGCCTGGATGGCGATGGGATCGCCTGGGACGTGCAGGAGGGCGCGCGGCTGCCGCACCAGGACCATGTCGAGATGAGCGGCCGGCACGTGTCGCTCATTGCGCGGTACGAGCTGGGCCAAAACCGCGACCTGCGCCTGGTTCGGCGCATCTACTGGCCCATGCTGCGCGGCCGCGCCGACGATGTACGCGGCTACATGCGCCGTGAGTTCGACGAGCTGTTCGAGCCGGTCATTCTCCTTGACGGCATCGAGGACCGCGGCGGCAAGACGAAGGTCGAACGCGTCCGGTTCGACGGCGTGCTCACGTTCGAGCACGCACCGCACCGCGGCCTGCAACTGACGCGCCGCCTCTTCCCCTGCCCGGACCAGCACGCCGTGGTCGAGCAGTGGACGTTCACCAACCGCGACACGCAGCCGCGCCAACTCGCCCTCACCGACCTGCACTGGCGCCAGGGCAGCGGTGGCGTGTACGGCGCGTATGAACTGACCGTGGATCATACCGCCTGCGAGGCGATCCTGCAGCCCGGCGCGGTGCTGACCACCGCCATCATGTTTGCCGCACGCCGCTGTGACCGGCCGGCCGAGACCGTGACTGCGGACTCCGCACTTGCGCGCCGGCAGACGCGCTGCCGGACGCTGCGCGAGGCGTTGCGGCTCGAGACGCCCGACCCGGTCCTGAACCGCTGCTTCGCGTTCGCCTGCCAGCGCACCGGCGAGACGCTGTTCGAGACGAAGATGGGCCTGGTCCACTCGCCCGCCGGCAACAGCTACTACGGTGGTATCTGGGCCAATGACCAGGTCGAGTACGCCGGACCGCTCTTCCCGTTCCTCGGCGACGCGGATGCGAACCTCGCCGCCCTGAACGCCTACCGCATCTTTGCCCGCGCCATGACGCCGGAGTACACGGCCATCCCGTCCTCGTTCGAGGTCGAAGGCGACAAGCCCTGGACGCACTGCGGCGACCGCGGCGACGCGGCCATGTACCTGTACGGGTGCAGCCGCTACCTGCTGGCGCGCGGCGACCGCAGCCTGGCCGCCGAACTCTGGCCCGCCATCGAGTGGTGCGCCGAGTACTGCCGGCGCAAGACCACCGCCGCCGGCGTCGTCGCGTCCGACACCGACGAACTCGAGGGCCGCTTCCCGTCGGGCAAGGCGAACCTGTCGACCTCGACGCTCGCGTACGGCGGATACCGCGCCGCGGCCGCCGTGGCGCGCGGGCTGGGCAAGCTTGAACCCGCCGCCGAGTTCGACCGTCGTGCCGCCGCCCTGGACGCGGCGATCGAGCGCTACTTCGGCGCGGAGGTCGAGGGGTTCGAGACGTACCGCTACTACGACGGCGGCGCGGTCCTGCGTGCCTGGATCTGCCTGCCGCTCACGATGGGCCTGTTCCGGCGCGCCAAGGGCACGATCGTCGCGCTGTTCTCACCGCGGCTCTGGACCCCGGACGGCCTGGCCACGCAGGCGGGCGACCGCACCTTCTGGGACCGCGCCACGCTCTACGGCCTGCGCGGCGTGTTCGCCGCCGGCGAGACGGAGACGGCCCTGCAATTCCTGACCGCGTTCTCGCACCGCCGCCTGCTCGGAGACCACGTGCCGTACGTGGTCGAGGCGTGGCCGGAAGGCGGCCAGGCGCAGCTCGGCGCGGAGAGCGCGCTCTACTGCCGCGTCTTCACCGAAGGTCTGTTCGGCATCACCCCGACGGGGTTCGACACGTTCACCTGCCGCCCGCGCCTGCCCGGTGCCTGGGACCGCATGGCCCTGCGCGGCGTGCACGCCTTCGGCAGCGTGTTCGACGTCGAGGTCGAGCGTGCCAGCGCCGCACACCTGCGGGTCACACTCGCAGCGACCGGGGGCAAGAGAGCAGTGCGCGATATCCCGGTCGGGGATGCTGCGGACTTCGCACTCGCCAACCGCTGGGACTGAAGCATTACGATGACCCGCAAGCTCACGCCGGCGCACTCCCCGGCGTCTCTCACCGCATCGGACCACGGCCCGCCATCTCGATGCGTACGGGATCGGACAAGACGATCAGGTCCTGGACATCGAACTGCTCGAGCAGCCCGAAGCAGAAAACGATTGAGTTCTGAACGTAGTCCACCTGCCAGTCCATCAACCGGCGCAGAGTGTCGGGCACATTGACCGGCAGGCTCAGCGTCCCGAAGCCGCCCGGGCGCAGCGCGGCGCCGCACAGCGCCACCAGCCCTGCCTGCAGCCCGGGCGCTGCGACGTCCACCCCCGCGGCGCCGGTCTCGGTCCGAATCCATTCGCCCGCCGCGAGAAGCTGCGCCGTGCAGATGCCCAGCGGCCGGTCGCCCGCCGCCGCCACGCATTCCATGAACAGGTAATGGTACTCGCCCTTGGCGATCACCTGCTCGCCAAACGCGAACAGGTCGGCGACGAAGACATGCCTGCCGCTGGCCACCGCCGCGTGGACCTGTCCGCCGCTTCTGGCACGGCCCGATTCTGGGATGACCAGCAGCGGGGCCCCGGATGTGCCGGCCGGCCGGAACTCCGTGACCGGAACGCGCCATCGGTCCATGGCCAGAACGTGGTGGCGGATCTCGACCCCGGCGACGGTCCGTGGCTGGCCGGCGGCACAGGCGGTCACGGCGTAGCTGGCCGGAAGGTGCAGGACCTGCGCCAGGCGCTTCCGGTCCGAGGCGGCGGTCCGCCGCGACGAGCGCCTGACCGGCAGGTTGGCGGCCAGGTCTGCGGCAATGCGCAGCAGCGTTGGATTGCCCGGAGGCAGCCCGACCGCCAGTTCCCACTCGGAGCGGAGTTCGCCCTCGCACGGGATGTCCTGCGTGGAGATGCCCAAATCCCACGCCTCGTTCAGGAACCGGTAGAACCGCTCGCGGATGTCCTTCTCGTAGTTGTGCGTGCCAGGGACGGTGTTCACGTAGAACGCGATCCGGTCCTCGACGCCCAGGCGCTTGTAGACCCTGCGGGCTGGCTCGTACAGGGCCGGCCGCATGAACTCCGGCCGGAAGATGCCGTCGTTGGCGCTGTGGACGAGTACCGCGGGCCGGGGTGCGAACATCGCCGTCAGCGTGTCATAGTCGGCGATGGTGCAAAGGTCCACGGGCGTCTGTTCAAGGTCGCCGTGGTCCTGCCAGCGTATGGTCGCGCGGTGCCAGATCGGCGAGTGCCCGGAGACCGGCATGGTCGCACGAATCCGTTCATCGATGGCGGAGAGGACGGCCGTCTGCCAACCGCCGCCGGACAACCCGGTCATGGCGACCCGTTCGGGGTCGGTGTGCGGGTGGCGGAGGAGCACATCCAGGCCGCGCTTCATGGCGAGGTACATGACACCGACGCCCGCGACGCCGCACAGGTCGATCTGGCCCTGGTGCATGTGGCTGTGCGAGCCCTGCAGTTCACCCATGCCGATGAACTCGGTGTTCAGGGCCAGGATGCCGCGCTTGGCCAGGTTGATGCACCGCGTCTGCTTGTACGTCGCCGCCTTGCCGCCGCGATCGTGCCCATTCGGGTTCAACACCGCCGGAACCTTGCCGCGCAGGTTCTTCGGTTCATAGAGCAAGGCCGGGATCCACATCCCCGGGTAGCCTTCGTAACGGAGCTTGCGGATGCGGTAGTCCTTGCCCGCATCGATGACCCCGCGCCACTCCACCTTGGGCGGCGCGTCCTGGATCCCCGGCCGGTGCCCGCGCAGGTACACCTTGGCGAGCAGGTCGCGCCGGACCTGCGCGGTGCGCTGGCCCCACTCGGCGGCCGTCTCGGGATACTGGAGCCGGGGAAGTTTCTCCCGGTAGTAGCCCATCATCACCCGGGTGTGGGCGTTGCGAAGAAGTCGGCGCGACAAAGCACGGGCGGTCTGCTCGGGTTTGAGTCGTGTAGGCATGGTGCTGCTGAGTGCTCCCTCTTGCTGGACGAGGATTGACGGCCTGCGGACAACCTTCCCTCGGTTACGGTGCGGGACTGTGCTTCCAATGAGACTGAGGCCAGGGCGAATGATGCGCGACTCTCGATTCACGGCGCAGGCCCCGGCGCTATCAAGCCCGCCCGCATTCCGCGCCAACCGTCCGCGGCCAGATCCTGCGGGGCGAGGCCAACGACAGATCACGGGCCAAGGATATCCACGCCCTTCAGGCCAAACGCAGGGGCTGCAGCCAGCAAGTGCTCGTCGTGGCTGTAGACGGTGTCGAAGCCATGTTCGAGCGCACAGGTCAGGTGCAGGGCATCGGCCGCCCGCAGGAAGACCGCTGGCGCCAGCGCTTCCAGGCGCTGACACGCCGACTGTACCATGGCGTCCGTCACGCTGAACCACCGCCAGAGGCCGGCGCGTTCGTCCACCTCGAGGCGCCGGCAAACGGCCTGCCCGTCGCGCAGGCTCAAACGCTTCTCACGGACATGTCGCTTTACCGCCGCCACGAATTCCAGGCGCCCGTGCAGGCAGCACGACAATCCCGTCCTGCCTTCCAACCAGGCGAGAATCTCCTCCGTCCCCGGCTCCCGGAGGTAACATTTCACGATGTAGGACGTGTCCAGGTACATCATCGACCGTCCCGGTCTTCGCCAATCAGCAACGTGGTGTCAATCCCAACAGCGGGAAGGCGCTCGGCCCGACGTCTTGGGAAGGGCATTCCCGCGACTTCTGCTTCGGAGAAGGGCTTGATGACCGCCATGCGCCGGCCGCGTTCCGTGATGATCACCGGCTCGAGAAGCGCGGCGCGTACGTGCTTGCCGGTCGCGGCATGCAGTTCCCGAATGGAAATGGTCTTCATACAGCCAATGTGACACGCGTGACACATGTTGTCAAGAACATCACCCACGGCTTTTCACGGGCGCTCTTGACAAGCGGCCGAGCCGGGTGCATATTGCCATTGGTTGATGTGGTTAACCAGGTTATCCGCTGGATGCGAACCGAGGACACCGAGGAGGCCTGCACCATGACGAACCGCACCGCAGCGACGTCACACCGTGAGCGGGACCGGCGGCACCGGTTTACGCTCGTGGAATTGCTGGTGGTGATTGCCATCATTGCCGTGCTGGCGTCGATGCTGATGCCGGCGCTGGCGGGGGCGAAGAACCGGGCGAAGCGCGCCGTGTGCATGGGTAACCTGAAGCAGTGGGCCACGGTTTCGCACCTGTACGCCGGCGAGTTTGACGGAGCGCTCTTCCCGCATGAGACAGCCATCCCCAACGTCCTCTACTGGACCGCGGCGGGCGACAAGTTCTCAGAGTACCTCGTGCCGACGTACGCGATCCCGCGGGAGGTCTGGTTCTGCCCCGCCGACGAGATTTGGTCCAAGGGAGTCGGGAATGCGTCTGCCGATTACTACTGGGCCCCGTCCTATCACAACTACGGCCGCGCCAGCAGCTACTGTTTCTTCACCGGCAAAGGCGCGGACCGCAGTGCCCGCTTTCTCCTCGATGACCGCGACGTGCCCAGCCTGAACACCAACTCGCCCGAGGCCGTCATCATGGCGGACATGTTCCGCCTGTCCAACGCGCCAACCTTTCCCGTGATTGCCAGCCACAGCCAGACGATTCCTGAGGGCGTCAATGTCCTCCGACTCGACGGCAGTGTCGGCTGGCGGCCGCGGCCGGACGTGCGCCCGCGCTACCGCCTGCTCGCGGGCGGGACGACCTATGATTACCACTGGTGACGGGCGCGGCGGCGGACGGAACGAGCGTCGAGCGCTGAAGGAGGAAGAACTCCATGAACATGAGAACCATCGCATCCCTGTTTCTTCTGCCGGCGCTGGCCGGTGCCGCGGATTCGACTCCCACGCTGCATCCGAAAGCGCAGGCGCTGCCGTTCAAACACCAGGGACCGTTCGTCACCACGAAGGACGGCGGCGTTTTGTGTGTGGATGCGAAGAATGCGCTGCGCAGCAGCGATGAAGGGGCGACCTGGAGCGCCACACCGGTGTTTACCGAGCCGGCGAAGTTCATGATCAGCAATGAACGGGCGTTGCTGCGGACCCGGGAAGGGGTGGTGATTGCGGCGTGGATGAACGGGGCGGAGCGCCGGTCGCCAAAAGGCTGGCACTGGGGCGGGAAGGATGTGAGCTGGCAGGAGTTCGTGCTGCCGACGTATGCCTGCCGCAGTCTCGACGGCGGCAAGACCTGGGAGGCGCCGGTCAAACTCAGCGAGCCCTGGTGCGGCTGCATCCACTCGATGATCCAGACCCGCGGCGGGCGCATCGTGCTGGTGGGACAGGAGATCATCCCCGAGTGGCGCCACGCGACGGTGATGTTCGTCTCCGATGACTTAGGACAAACCTGGCAGCGCAGCAACATGCTGGACTACGGTGTCGGCAAGCACGATCACGCCGGTTCCATCGAAGGCACGGTCATCGAACGGACGGACGGCACGCTGTACCTGCTGCTGCGCACGGAGTCGGGGTGGCTCTGGGAGGCGACCTCCGCGGATGGCCTGAAATGGGACGGGCTGAAGCAGTCGCAGGTCGCGTCGGTGACGTGCTGCCCGCAGATGGCGCGGTTGCAGGACGGACGCATCGCCCTGCAGTGGAATGCGCCGCCACGCCACGCACCCGCGGACCGTCACAGCCGCGCGGAGTTGTCGCTCGCGTTCTCGGCGGACGATGCGCAAACCTGGTCCAAGCCGGTCATTGTCGCGGCCAACTACGACGACGGTGCGCGCGTGTCGTATCCGTATCTGTACGAGCGGAAACCGGGCGAGTTGTGGATCACCACCATGCAGGGCAACCTGCGCATGAGGGTCAACGTCGCCGAGCTGGACGGTGGCGAGATTCCCGTCCACAAACCGAAGCCTGTGCCCAAGCCCGAACCGGGTGGCATCATCACGTTCGGCGATTCAACGACCGCCCCGCGCCCCGGTTCAGTCAAGAAGGTGTACTCCGTGCGTGTGGGTGAAGTGCTGCAGAGCAGCGGTTCCAGCCTCGCGGTCTACAATGCCGGGATCGGCGGCAACACGACGGCTGACGCACGGAAGCGGTTTGCCAAGGACGTGCTGCAATACAAGCCCAAGCTCATCGTCATGCAGTTCGGCATCAACGATGCCGCCGTGGATGTGTGGAAGACGCCGCCCGCCACCGCGTCGCGCGTGCCGCTGGCGGAATACGAGGCGAACCTGCGGGCCATGATCGCCGAAGCCGCCAAGGAGAACGCCAAGGTCATTCTGATGACCACCAATCCGGTGCGCTGGACACCCGCGCTCCAGGAAATGTACGGCAAACCGCCCTACCGCGCCGACGCCGAAGACGGCTTTGACGCGCCGATACTCACGGGTTACTGCGATACGGTCCGCGCGCTGGCGAAGGAACTGAACGTGCCACTCGTGGATGTCCGCGCCGCATACCCCGCCTTTGCCGCGGAGCACAAGATCACGGTTGACGAGATGCTGCTCGACGGCATGCACCCAAACGACCTCGGGCATCAACTGGTGAGCGAACTGCTGCTGCCGGTCATCCGCAATACCGTAAAGTGATCGAACCGTCCCGGCGCGATTCACACCGACCATCGAGAGGCGATAGCCGCAGGGAGGCAACGATGGGACACACCACGAGTCCGATGAGCATTGTTGGCTTGGCGGCAGGCAACCTGTTCGCCGCCCAACCGGTCTTGAGGCACACCGATGTATTCGTGTCGGGTGCGGACGGCTATTGCTGCTACCGCATTCCGGCCATCGAGACGGCCGCTGACGGTTCGCTGCTGGCGTTTGCCGAGGCCCGCAAGTACAATCGCGGCGACCCCGGAGAGCCAAATAGCGAGCTCGACCTGGTGCTGAAGCGGAGCACCGACGGCGGCGCGACCTGGTCGGCCATGACGGTGATCGAGCACGCGGGCGCGATGTGGTCGGCAGCGAACCCGGCCACGGTGGTCAATCGCAACAACGGACGAGTCTGGCTCCTGTACCTCCGCTGCAAGCCGGACCGCGGCACTGCGACGGCCCGAGCCGGGACCGACGACCTGCAGACGCTCGCCCGCACCAGCGACGACCAGGGCCTGACTTGGTCGGAGCCGATCGACCTCACCGGCGTGGCGCGCGACATGAACGACCCGGGCTGGACTTCCAGCGTTGTGGGGCCCGGCGGCGCGATCCAGACCCGGACCGGCCGGCTCCTTGCACCGGTCTGGACCTGCCCGGCGTGGCATCAATGTGTCCTCTTCAGCGACGACCACGGCCGTACCTGGCAACGCGGCGGGATGGTGCCAGGCGGACAGAACGGCAACGAGAACCAGCTCGTCGAACTGGCCGACGGAAAGATCCTGTTCGACATCCGCCAGAACTCCGGTCCGCACCGCTGGCTGGCCACCAGCAACGACGCCGGCCTGACTTGGTCCGAACCCCGACCTGGCGTAACGGTCACCGCCGTGGCCTGCGCCATCGAACGCTACACGCTCAAGTCCGCGGGCGACGACCGCGACCGCATTCTCTGGACCGGCCCCAAGGGCCCGGGACGCAGCCATCTCGTGGCCCGCATCAGCTGTGATGAAGGTCAGACCTTCGCCCACGAACGGCTGATCACGGACGAACCGGCGGCCTACTCGGACCTGACGATTCTCAAGGACAAGACGGTCGGGGTACTTTGGGAGCGCGGCGACTACAAGTTCATCACGTTCACCCGCCTCGACCGCGAGTTCATTGAGCCGGGGAGGTGAGAGGGGCAGAGCATGGGAGATTGGGAAGATTGGGGTGATGGGGTGATGGGGTGATGGGGTGATGGGGTGATGCAAGAAGTGCGATGCCCCTCGACAGCCGCCCCAGGAACCGCACCCACTCCGCCAATTCCACCCAATACCCCAATACCCCAGTCCCCCATCCCCCGGCCAGGCCACGGGACAGGTGCAAGAGAGACAACGGAGACAACCATGCCAGACGCGATCAACATCGGGAATCGGCGCGAACTGTTCTGGGACGAATATCTCATCGATACTCAGAAGACCACGGCGCAACTGAGGCTGCACCAGCCGCAGGCACGCGAGGTCGTCATCGACCACAACCTGCCGTGGGAAGGCGACGGCTGCGATTTCTACTGCATTCTGAAGGACGCCGGGCTCTACCGGCTCTACTACCTCGGCTGGGAGATGATGAATCCGGAGACCACACGACTCTTACCCCGCCCGGTCGTCGTCTGCTACGCCGAGAGCCAGGACGGCAGGACCTGGACAAAGCCCGATCTCGGCATCTGCGAGTTCGAGGGCTCAACGGCGAACAACATCATCCTCGACAAAAACACCGCGGCGTTCGACAATTTCTCCGTGTTCAAAGACACGAATCCCGATTGCCCCAGGAGTGAGCTCTACAAAGGGGTAGGTCTTGGCGGAAAGGACTACCTGTGGTGCTTCACGAGCGAGGACGGCATCCATTTCCGGAAGTCATGGCCGATGACGAACCACGGCAAGTTCGACACGCTCAACATCGCGTTCTGGGACAAGCATACAAACCAGTACATATGCTATATCCGCAACTTCCACAGTGTGCCGGGCAATGACTTGAACGCCGGCATCCGGGACGTGCGCTGGATGGTGTCAAGGGATTTCAAAGGCTGGACGATCCCGGTCTTGCTCGACTTCGGCGGCGCCGATGACTATCCGCTCTACACCAACGTCGTTCAGCCCTACTACCGCGCCGACCACATGTATGTTGGGTTCCCGTCGCGATACGTGGAGAAGAAGCAATGGACTTCGAACTTCGACCAACTCGCGGGCGCCGCCGAACGCAAGACACGCATGAAACTGCACCCGCGTTACGGCCTCGCCATCACCGACTGCGTGTTCATGTCGTCGCGTGACGGCAAGACGTGGAAGCGCTGGGACGAAGCGTTCATGACGCCGGGCCTGGAGCATGAGCGCAACTGGGTCTACGGCGACTGCTACCCGGCTCTCGGCATGATTGAGACGGCGAACGACCTGACCGGTGCGCCGAATGAGCTGTCGATGTACACGTTCGACAATCATTGGTCCAGGACGCCCGCCAAGTTGCGCCGCCACACGATAAGAGTCGACGGGTTCGTGTCCTACCATGCCACCTACAAGCCCTGCACGGTGGCGACCAAGCCGTTCATCTTCGAGGGCCGTTCGCTATCGATTAACTTTGCGACGTCCGCGATCGGCTACCTCAAGATCCGTCTCGTCGGCGAAGGTCTGGCGCTTGACTCCTGCGAGCTGTTCGGCGACAGTCTGGATCGGCGAGTCGTCTTCGAGGCCGGCGATGTGGCGGCGCTCTCGGGCAAACCGGTCACCATGGAAATAACGATGAGCGACGCCGACATTTGCTCGTTCAAGTTCGGCGAGTAGCTGGTGTTGGTACGGTGAAACGGGAACTATGAAAGACGCGAACGGCCGCGAAAGGGCGCAGGCCCAATGCTACCAAGGTTCTCGGCGACGTCACCCTATGGAGCGCGGTGGCAAGTCCGCCACGGGCGGCGCGACACCGCTTTGACTGAGGCGCATTGCCCGCGCAACGTAATCCAGCCAAAGCGGCGGCGCCGTCCTGCTGTACAGCGGGACTCTGCCGCCGCACTCCACATACCGCTGTCGATGGCCACGATTCGCCGCGATCCCGACGCGTTTGCCAGGTGCGACGGACACGCAGCACCGGAGAACCTCAGTCGCTTTGGGGGGGAGGCCGGTTTGGGTAATGGGCGCCTGGGAAGCGATACCATCGGCCCCGCGGAGGAGTCTCCCATGCGTTTGCACGTTCTGGCCGCAACGACGCTGGTCACCGCCGTGGGCACAGCCCACACCGGCAGTGCGGACAGCCCCGCCCCGCCCCGCGTGACGGCAATGCTCGAGTCGGGGCAAGAGACGGTCCGCATCGTCTGCTTCGGCGACAGTATTACCGGTGTCTACTACCACACGGGCGGGCGACGCGCCTGGTGCGATATGCTGGGGATCGCACTGGCCAGAATCTATCCCAACGCCAAACTCGAGATGATCAACGCAGGGATTAGCGGCAACACCACCGCCGCCGGGTTGGCACGGATGGAGAAGGACGTTCTGGCTCACAAACCGCACCTGGTGATCGCGATGTTCGGAATGAACGATTGCCCTAGCGGCAAGCCGGGCGTGTTCGGCGACAACCTGAAGACGATCGTCCATCGCAGCCGCGCCGTTGGGGCCGAGGTCGTGCTGTGCACGCCGAACTCGATCTACCCGGAAGACCAAGGCCGAGACAAGCATCTTGCGGACTTCGCAGAGGCGGTCCGCAAGGTGGCCGCCGAGATGTCCGTCCCCCTCGCCGACTGCTACAAGGCCTACGAAGACCTGCACGCCGCCAACCCGCTCGAGTGGAAACTGCTGATGAGCGAGACCATTCACCCCGGCATGAACGGCCACAAACTCTTCGCTGAAGTCATTGCGGAGGCGATGTCCGGGAAGCGCGTAAAGCTCGACGACGTCGGCCCGCTTCCGACATCGCTGGCGTTCACCTACGCGCGCCTGCAGGCGGGAAAACCGCTCAGCGTCATTGCGATGCCGCCGTACGACCGACTCATGCCTGATGCACTCCGCAAGATCCGCCCCGACGCCGTGATCAACGTGACCGTATGGCCGACCGCCCCGGCAGCGCTGGGCCCGATGGAGAAGTGGAGTGCCGGCATTCGCGCCAAGAAACCCGACCTGGTCGTTGTGGGCGTGCCTGCCGCGGCCGACGCCCCATCGGAAGAGCAGTTCATCCGCTCGTACAATTGGATCCTGGACTACGCCCTGGCCTTTGGCCGGCAGGAGTGGGACACGATCGCCATCCTGCCCTCGATGACCGACGGCGCGAACACGTCAGGGCGCGAACCGCTGGCACGCCGTGTCATCCTCAGCAAGGACATCGGCTTCATCGAACGTCCGGATGGCGACACGTCACCCGCGGCGGACGTTCTCTACCGCTGGTTCCAGGAGCAGTACAAGACCTGCAGCATTCCCGCCGAGTAGTGCCCCGTCTGAACATGCTTGAAAGGACGCGGCCTTGGCGTTGCAGAGCGTGCGGAATAGGGCTATTCCATATACATACATCAAGGGGAATAGTCCAATGGAATGCGTGCCAAGGCTGCTGAACAGGGAACTGTCCCGCATATCGGCAGCCTGCTGTTGGCAAGAGTATTTTGGCGGTAAACGTGATGGAGGGACCTCAACAATGCGGCTGCAAACGGTCGTGGAGAGCATGCCGGCCCCGGCGGACGCCGGGACGCCGCGAAACACCGAGGCGTCGCTGCTGCTGCGCCGCGACGGTTCGTACCTGCTGGCCTACACCGAGTTCTACGGTGGCGGCCAGGACGACGCCGCAGCCAGTATCGTGGGCGTGGTGTCCACAGACGGCGGCCGAACTTGGGGTGGCAAACGCGTCCTGCAGCCGAATGTCGGCGGCTGCAATGTCATGAGCGCTGCCCTGCTGCGCCTGCAGGACGGGGCCGTGCTGCTGGCCTTCATCCGCAAGGACTCGCACCAGTCCTGCACGCTTTACGCGCGGCGCAGCGAGGATGAGGGTGAGACGTTTGCCGCGCCCGTGCAGATCAACCCGTGGCAAGCCTACATGGGCTTTGTCAACGACAGCCTCGTGCAGCTCCGCAGCGGCCGCGTCCTGTGCCCGGTCTACTTCTCTGCGAGCGCGTGCTGGACGACGCAGGAACTCTACGTTGCACGCGTGTGCCTCAGCGACGACGGCGGCCGCTCGTGGCGCGCGGCGAAGGGCGATGTCGACTGCCCGAAGCGCGGCGCCATGGAACCGGTGCTCGTCGAGAAACCCGACGGCACGCTGCTGATGCTGTTGCGGACCCAGATGGGCTGCGTCTACCAGTCGCTGAGTGACGACGATGGCGAAACGTGGTCGCCCTCAACGCCGAGCGTGCTGACCAGCCAGGAAGCGCCTATTGCGGCGCGCCTGATTCCCGGCACGGACCGCCTCCTGCTGGTGTGGAACGCGGACTACGATCCCGCCGCGCGCTCGCACGGCGGACGGCGCTCGCCCCTGCACGTGGCCGTGGCGGCTGCGGACCTCGCAGCGCCGCCGGAACGGCTGCCGCTGGAGGCGTCGGCCACAGCGACCTTCGCCTATGCCAGCATCGCCTTCGCTGGCGACCGCGCGCTGCTGACCTACTACGTCGGCCAGGATTCGGCCCTCATCGGAGGCAAGAGTTCGACCCTGCTCAGCCTGAAGTTCCGCGCCCTGAACCTCAAGGCTTTGCAGGACGGCTGATCCACGGCTATCCTTCATGATCTTCATGGACTTCATGGTGAAGAATTGACCACGATAAAGGCGAGGTGACCCATGCGCGAGGAATGCAAGACGCTCCGGGGCGCTCTCGTGACACGACGGAAAATCGTTTCGAACCCCGCCGTCTGGCGCCGCATGGTTCTTACGGCGGCCGTCGCCGGCATGCTTGCGGGCCCGGCTCGGGCGGCGGAACCCGCTCCTCCCCAGGCGCCACGGCCTGTGCCCCTTGTCAGCACGACCATCGACTTCCTGGACTACTGCTTTTACCGAACTCAGCCTGACGTCGGGTACTTCACCGAGGCGCAGTACGAGGACGTCATCAAGTCCGTGGCGGCAGCGGGTATCGGCAAGATCTACATCCGTGTTAATGTGTGCGGCCTTACCTTGTACCCGACCCAGGTCGGCAAACAGTTCGCCGGCGACGGCCGCGACCCCGGCTCGACTTACCTGGCGAACACGCTGAAGAAATACGACCCGCTCCAGAAGACGATCGAACTGGGCCGCAAGTACGGTCTGAGCGTCTGGGCCTGGGAGAACCTGTTCGATGACGAGGCCACGGTCTTCAGTTACCCGCCGGTCAAGGGCAACGCCAAGTACGAGACCTACGGCGAGTACCCGCTCAAGGATCCGTTCCTGATCGCCAATCCGCACCTGCAATGGACCCTGGATCCACGCCTCAAGACCGACCCGGCCGCCGCGGCTGCAACCCAGACCGCCGCCGGACCGATCACCAAAGTGCGTATCGTCAGTGAGGAGAAGAAGGCGCCGCGCGTCACCCGGGAATTGCTCGACGTGTACGTGAGCCCGGACAACCGCACCTTCACGCGCTACCCGGCCGACGACGTCACGGTCACGATCCAGCCCAGCGGCCCGGGGCCGGTGGTCATCCTGGAGAACCTGCGCATCACGGAGCCCTACCTCAAAATCGCCTTCAAGCAGGAGTGGCCCCAGGACGGCACCTACACGATCGCAGGCATGCCGGCCACACTGACTGAGGTGTTCTTTGACGATGCGTGGCGCCCTGCGTTCTGCTCGTTCTCCGAAGGAACGGACCCCGGCACCGGCGGTGTGGACTTCGCCAGTATGAGCCGCTTCGCCCTGGACTACGGCACACGCGCCCTGGTCGTTGCCAAGTGCACACCGCCGCTGCCGCCGTCCTACGGCATGCTCGAGTTGTCTTACCCGGAGGCCAAAGCCCACAAACTCGCCAAACTCCGGGAACTGGCCGCCTACCCGTTCGACGGGTTCGCCTACTCGCTGCGAACCCACAGCCGCGTCTCCGCGCCGGCGAAGTACGGCTTCAATGACATTGTCCGCGACGAATTCCTGAAACGGTACGGCAAGGACATCTGGCGCGACGACTTCGACCGTGACGCCTGGTCCGCGCTCCGGGCTGAGGCGGTCAACGAATATCTCAAGTTGGCCTCGGCGGCCATCGCGCCCCGCCCCCTGTACATGGACTGCCCCGCGCCCAACACCGGCTACGCTCGCATGTACGGGGGCATGCCGTTCCAGGCCGAGCAATGGCTCAAGGACGGGGCCGTGGCCGGCGTGCGCCTGCTCGGGTTCCCGCCCGGCCAGTACCCGCAACTGGGTCAGCCTGGTGCCCCGAAAGTCCGCTTGGTGAAGTTCGTCGACAACGGCGCCTACTTCCTCCCCCAGGACCGCAGGGAGGAAGCGGTTCGAACCTTCACGGCCGACTTCCCCGGCTGGCTTGCCGATCCGCAGCTCGACGAGATCGAGTTTTACGAGACGCAGATGTACACCGACAATCCCAGGTACCTGGAGATCATCAAGACCACGCTGGACGAAGTCCGGCGAACCCGCACAAAAGGAGAAGAGGCCATGCCAACCGCACCGGAACCGAAGGTCACGACCCTGCCGGAACTGCGCGAGGCGCGCAAGAAGCAGGCCTGGCGGCCGCGGCGCATCATCTTCAACAACGACGGGAACGAGCCCGTCTATCTCTGCGACACCGCGACACCCGAGGCGCTGCTGGCCTGCCGTACGACAGGGCTGCTCGGCTCGCAGGTGGACTCCATCTTCTACTGCACCTGGAGCTCCGGATTCGGCGTGTTCACGCACAACACAAAGGTCGGCGAGGTCTTCACGTCCACGGCAAACCCCACGCACCCGGACAACAAACGCGGCGGACTCTCGAAGAACAAGACAGCCGAGTTCATCCAGCAGGGCACCGACCCGCTCAAGATCATGGTCGACTTCTGCAAGGCGCACCGGATCGAAGCCTTCTGGTCCTTCCGCATGAACGACACACACGACGCCTGGGGCAGCTGGTACGGCAGCCTGCTGTTCCCGCAACTGAAGAAGGACCACCCCGAGTGGCTCGTGTCGCCGTTGAAAGCGGGCGCCACGCCGGGCAGCACCGACGTGAAGGACTACGACCGGGCCAAGCACGGCGGCTGGACCGCCATGGACTTCAATCACCAGGAGGTGCGCGACCTGGCGGTCAGGTTCATCGAGGAAGTATGCCAGAACTACGACGTCGACGGCATCGAGATGGACTTCCTGCGCCACGCGGTCTACTTCAAGGGCCCGGCCTGGGGCACGGACGCGACGGCCGACGAACTCGCCAAGCTCACCGATATGGTGCGCCAGGTCCGCGACGTCACGGAACGCATCGGCCTGCAGCGCGGGCGACCGATCCTGGTCGCGGTGCGCGTGCCGGATTCGGTCGAGTACGCCAAGGCCATGGGCATCGACATCGAGCGCTGGCTGGCCGACGGGCTGGTCGACACCATGGCTGTGTCCGACTACTTCCGGCTGAACCCGTGGACGGTAAGCACGGAACTGGGCCACAAGTACGGCGTGCCGGTCTACGCCTGCCTGAGCGAGACGCGGCTGAAAGACACCGACGCGGCGCGCCTGCGCTCAACACCGGCCTGCTACCGTGGCCGCGCCGCCGTGGCCTGGGCCGAAGGCGTGGACGGCATCTACATGTTCAATGCGTTCGACCCGCGCAGTCCGCTGTGGCGCGAACTCGGCGACGCCAACGCGCTGCGCGCGTTGGACAAGACGTTTGTCGTCGCGGCGCGCGGCGCGCAGGTCACCAACTTCTGGATGGCGGATGGCGAAAAACGCTTCCAGAAACGCGCCTACTTGACACCCGAACGACCGCTACCGCTCGAACCCGGCAAGCCGGCATCCATCGAACTGCGCGTGGACGGAATGCCCGAAGCGAGTGCCGATCCGGCCCGTGCGGTGTCCGCAACCCTGCGCGTTCGGGTGGACGGTGGCGTGGCGGCGGACAATCTGGTGGTCACGCTGAACAGCACGCCGCTCACAGGTGCCACCGCGACCGCGCCCTGGCTCGACTACCCGGTCGCCTTGAACCTGGTGAAGGAAGGCCCCAACCTGATCGAGGTCACACTCAACCCGGGCCCGGTCGCCAAAGCGCGCTGGCTCGACGTCGCACTGCAGGTCAAGGCACCTGCGGGCGGGCCACTGCCCGGGGGGCGCTGACGCAGTACACGGAAGGGGTGCTGCGTCAGCTAAGGGTGGAGCACAGACCCCTGCCACCTCGTGTGGCAGGTGAACGGGTTC
>Ga0156402_1223_pt1 | contig 62576 bp, 39 predicted proteins | sample RifOxyA3_FD_108045 | JGI IMG/M metagenome (GOLD analysis project Ga0156402, IMG submission 108045) | Lentisphaerae bacterium RIFOXYA12_64_32 | reverse complement strand
AGCCGCTCCCGCCACGTTGCCAGAACGACCCGGACAAACAGTGAGTCACGCCCACACATGATCGAGCGCATCCGCCGAGGGGCACTGACGCAGCACGCTTCGCCCGCAATCCGGGTTGCGACAGGGCGCTAGGAGGCTTACATTACTTTGGTGCGTTGAGAGAATCGGAAATACGGTTTTCTCGTCTTCGCCAGATTGCCCCGTGGCCCACCTTGTTCAGCTCGGGCGACCCACTGCCGGTCGAGGTGTCCTGGGCCACGATGTTGGATATCGTCACCCGTTCGGAACGCTCCTGCGGGCTGGCTCATCCTTGGTTGGCGTCAAGCGCGGCGGGTATCACGCGGCATATGGTAGATTTTAAGTTGTTTACCACAAACAATATACATCGTTTACTGGCCCGTCTCGCGGCCCGCCCCGACAAGCGCGCAACGTTGGAGGTGGGCGAGCCGCCGCTGCGCGCCGAGCTCTTCGGCCTGGAGCACTTCAAGGCTCACGGCGAAGCTCTGGCCACGGCTCATGAAATTGACCCGACCCCCGGCCCGGAACGCCTGTTGCAGCGTCTGACCGAGAACGAGCGGATCATCCGCAACTCGTATGAGATTGTCGCCGAAGCGATCCGCCAGGGGCAGCAGGTTTCGCCGGCGGCCGAATGGCTGCTGGACAATTACTACCTGGTCTCGGAGCAGATCGACCTGGCTCGGGTGCATCTGCCCAAAGGGTACAGCCGGGAATTGCCCAGGCTGAAGACCGGTCCGCTCAGGGGCTTCCCGCGCATCTACGATCTGGCCATGGAACTGGTCTCGCACACGGACGGCCGCGTGGACGTCGGGAATCTGACGCACTTCGTGAAAGCGTATCAGCGCGGCCACTCTCTGGCGCTGGGAGAACTGTGGGCCATTCCCATCATGTTGCGCCTGACGCTGCTGGAAAACCTGCGTCGCGTCGCGCACCGCATCGCCTGGCGGCGACGCCACCGCGACATGGCACTGGAATGGACCCGGCGCTTCATCGGCGTGGTCCGGAAAGACCCCAGCCTGTTTGTCACCGAACTGGCGGACTTCGTTCGTGCGCATCCGCCCATGTCGCAGCCGTTCATCGCCGAACTGTGCGCCAACATCGAGGGGGTGCACGTCGCCATCGGGCTGGCGATCAACTGGATCGAACAGGAGTTGTCACAGCAGGGCCAGACCATCGAAATGATCCAGCAGGCGGAAAGCCAGGACCAGGCGGCGGACCAGGTCTCGATCGGCAACACCATCACCAGCCTGCGGCGGCTGAGCGCCATCGATTGGCGGGACTTCGTCGAGTCGTTGAGCGTGACCGAGGCCGTTCTGCGCCGCGATCCCACCAATGTCTATGGCCGGATGGATTTCCGCACCCGCGACCGGTACCGGCACGTGGTGGAGGGCCTGGCAAAGAAGAGCAAGACCGCGGAAGAGGCCGTGGCCGAAGCCGCCCTACGCCTGGCTGCCGCACGCGCCACGGCCACGACGATGGACGCGCGCGAGTCACACATTGGTTACTTCCTGGTGGACAACGGGTTGCCTGAGCTTCAGCAAGCGGTCGGACGGCGACTGAGTCTCGTCGAGAAAGCCAACCGCTTCGTCGCGCGTTGGCCCCTCACGGCATACCTGCTGTCCGTGGCCGTTCTGACCGTCCTGCTCGCAGGGCCTCTGATCTGCGAAGCGCTTCCCCTGCTGACCCGACACGGGGCCGGATTTGCCGTCGCCGTGCTGGCGCTGCTCCTGGTCGCATCGCGCTCCGCCCTGTCGCTCGTCAACTGGGCGGCAACACTTCTGGTCCGTCCGCGCAACCTGCCCAGGCTGGATTTCTCAAAGGGTATTTCGGAGTCGCACCGGACCGCGGTCGTCATTCCCACCCTGATCTACTCGGCGGAGAGCACATCCAAACTCCTGGAGCATCTTGAGATCTGCTACCTGGGCAATCGGAACTCGAACCTGCTGTTCGGGGTGCTGGTCGACTTCCCCGATGCGACGCAGGAGTCACTCCCCGCGGACAAGCCCGTGCTCGACGCGGCGGTGCAGGGCATGCGGCGTTTAAACGAGAAATACGCCGACGCGGGCAACCCCATCTTCTTCCTGCTGTATCGGCCCCGGGAGTGGAACCCCGTCGAACGGGTGTGGATGGGTCGCGAACGGAAACGCGGCAAGCTGGACGCGTTCAACCGCCTGGTGCTGGGGGGGAGCCGGGGTTCGTTCACGGTCATCGAAGGAAGCCCCGACCTGCTGCGTTCCGTAAAGTACGTCATCACGCTGGATGCCGATACGCAGTTGCCGCCGGAGGCGGCGGCCAGACTGGCCGGCACCCTGGCGCATCCCCTCAATCGTCCCGTCACCGATCCGGTCACCGGTTGCGTCCGGCGCGGCTACGGCGTGCTGCAACCCCGACTGGGCGTCAGCCTGGTCAGTTCGAGGCAGTCGTGGTTCTCCCGACTCTTCGCCGGCGAGGTAGGCATCGACCCGTACACGCGCGAGGTCTCGCACGTCTACCACGACGTCTTCGGGCAGGGCCAGTTCGTCGGCAAGGGCATCTACGACGTCGCGGCATTCCACACCGCCGTCGGCGACCGTTTCCCGGCGAACCGCATCCTCAGCCACGACCTGATCGAGGGCGGGCACGCGCGGTGCGGGTTCGTCAATGATGTGGAACTCATCGAGGAGCACCCATCGTCCCACCTCGCCGACGCGCGCCGCCACCACCGTTGGATCCGAGGCGACTGGCAGATTGCCCAATGGGTACTCCGCTCCGTCCCCGGACCCGACGGACGGCTGGGGCCCAACCCGTTGGGGGCGCAGGCGCGGTGGATGATCTTCGATAACCTGCGTCGCAGCCTGCTACCGGCCGCGCTGTTGGCCACATTCCTTCTCGGATGGCTGGGCCTGCCGCAGGCGGCGTCCCGCTGGACGGCCATGCTGCTGGTCATCTACTTCCTGCCCAGCCTGGCGCGCGCCGCACGCGCCATCCTGATGAAAGGCAAGCGCATCGCCTGGTCGTCGCACCTCGTTCATTCACTCTCCGGCGAAGCGCGCGGGTGGACGATCGAGGCGCTGGAACTGATGCTGCTGCCGTTCCAGACCTGCATGGCCCTCGGTGCCATTCTCCGCGCACTCTGGCGATTGCGGGTCAGCAGATATCGACTCCTGGAGTGGCAGACAGCGGCGGAAACGGCCCGGGCGCACTCCGGCGGGTTGCTGGCCGCGATCCGTGTCATGCGCGTGGCGCCGGTTATCGCCGTGGGTGGCGGCGCCGTCCTGTGGCTCTCCGGCACCACGGACTGGACTCTGACGGGGCCGGTCCTGGCCCTGTGGTTCGTCTCGCCCGTCGTGGTGTGGTTCACCGGCAGAACCCTCGCGCCCTCCATAGCACGCCTGACGATCGGGCAAACCCTCTTCCTGCGAAAACTGGCACGGCGCACGTGGGCCTATTTCAGTCATTTCATGAGCCCCGAGCACCACGGACTCCCCCCGGACAACTTCCAGGAGGAACCGGACCCGCGAGTGGCGGCGCGCACCTCGCCAACCAATATCGGCCTGGGATTGGTCGGGGCGCTGGCGGCCTACGATTTCGGACACATTTCCGCCGGCCGCCTCATCAAGCGCACCGCCCTGACGTTCTCCGCCATGGACGGCCTGGAGCGGTACCGCGGACACTTCTACAACTGGTACTCGACCCACACGCTGGAGCCACTCCTGCCCCGGTACGTGTCCATGGTGGACAGCGGCAACCTGGCTGGACACCTGATCATTCTGAAGCAAGGCCTGCAGGAACTGACAGAAGCCCCCATTCTTCCCACACAGTGGCAACGGGGATTTGAGGACACCGCCCGGGTCCTGCTCGAGGAAATGGACCGGTTGACCGAAAAGAGCCCGGACTCGGCCGCCGCAATGAACCTGTCGGCGGCGCGAAGAGTCGTCTTGGATCACATCGAGAAGATCCGCGCCACACCGCCGTCTCTGCTGGCCGCCTTCCGGGGCCTGGAGGATGTCACGGCGGCCCTGACCTGCCTGGCCCCGACCCTGGACGGTGAGGAGGCGCTGAAGTTCTGGATAAACACCATCATCGATGACTGCAGCGACCTGGTCGGCGAACTCCGCCATTTCGCACCGTGGCTTGCCGACAAGACATTGACCGCCGCACTCGACGACGCCGGCAAGACCGGTTCGGCGCCGCCGAACTTGCTTGCGGAAGCGGATCGCGGCTCAAGCCTGGCCGAACTCGCCAGCCTGGCCCGGCGCCTGACGCCCAGTCCCGACACCGCGAGTGGCGAACACCCCGACGCGATGCATCCACCCGAGATGGAGGTCTTGAGACAGCACCTGCTGGCGGCCAGTGAGCGCGCCGCGGAACGAATCGTGAGCATCCAGGATCTCGCCGGCCGCTGCGAAGAGTTCTGCGAGATGGATTTCAACTTCCTCTACGACCCACGGAAGAAGTTGCTCGCCCTGGGCTACAACCTGGAAGCAGGACTGTGCGACGATGGCTTCTACGACCTGCTCGCGTCCGAGGCGCGCCTGGGCAGTTTCGTGGCCGTGGCGCGCGGCATCCTGCCGCTCGAACACTGGTTCCACCTTGGCCGACAATTCGCGCCCGGCGACGGTCAGAACCTGGTGTCCTGGAGTGGGTCGTTGTTTGAGTATCTCATGCCGTTACTGGTGATGCCGAATTTCGAAAACACGTTGCTGGACCGAGCCTGCAAAGGCGCCGTGCGGCGGCAAATCCGCTACGGCCGGAAACGCGGCGTCCCCTGGGGCTTCTCGGAGTCGTGCTACAACCAGGTCGACGCGCAGATGACCTACCAGTACCGCGCGTTTGGCGTGCCCGGCCTGGGGCTGAAGCGTGGCCTGGCCGACGATCTGGTCGTGGCGCCGTACGCCAGCGCCATGGCGCTGATGGTGGCGCCCAGGGCGGCTTGCGCGAATCTCCTGACCCTGGCCACGCGTGGGCTGGTGGGCAAGTTCGGCCTGTACGAGGCCGTCGACTACACGCCCAGCCGCGTGCCCAGCGGGGAGCGCTTCGCCGTGGTCAAAGCGTACATGGCACACCACAGCGGGATGAGCCTTCTGTCTCTGGACTATGCGTTGAACGGGCAGCCGATGCAGCGGCGTTTCCTGTCCGATCCGCAGTTCCAGTCCGCGGCGCTCCTGCTGCAGGAACGACTCCCGGTGACCGGTCCCCGCGGCAAACCGGTCAAAGAGGTCGCCGAGAGTCCAAGTCGCGGCGGCGCCAGGACCGGCGAACCGACCACCCGCACATTCAACACCGCCGGCACACCGATCCCGGGCGTTCACCTGCTCTCCAATGGCCGGTACAACGTCATGGTGACCAATGCCGGTGGCGGCTACAGCCGCTGGCAGGACCTGGCGCTGACCCGGTGGCGGGAAGATGTCACGCGTGACCACTGGGGGACGTTCTTCTACATCAAAGACGTAAATTCGGGAGAGGTCTGGTCCACCACGTGGCAACCGGTGTGTCGGGAACTGGACCGCTACCTCGTGACCTACTCCCAGGGCATTGCGGAATTCCGCGCCGTCCAGAGCCAAATCGACACGTATACCCGGGTTGCCGTTTCGCCGGAAGACGACGTGGAACTGCGACGGCTCCGGATCACCAACCTCTCCAAACACAACCGCACCCTGGAAGTGACGAGCTATGCCGAAGTGGTGCTCATGGAACCGCGCGCCGAATCAGCGCATCCCGTGTACCAGGGACTCTTTGTCAGCACGGAACTTCTGCCGCCCAAGAGCGCCATCCTGTGCACCCGACGTCCACGGTCAAAGGGCGAAGAGTGGCCGTGGCTTCTGCATGCGGTCTTTGTTCGTGGCCATGCCGGAGAGCGGGCACCCTCGTTCGAGACCGACCGCGCCGCCTTCATCGGTCGCGGCCGCACACCCGCCATGCCGGCGGCCCTGGCCGAGGCCGGCCCTTTACCGAATCACGCCGGCCACGTGCTCGACCCGGTGGTCGCCGTCCGGCACCGGATCCGGCTGCGCCCCGGGGACTTTGTCACCGTCGACGCCATCATGGGGATTGACAAGACCCGCCAGGGCGCCGTCTCCCTGGTGGACCGGTACTCGGACCATCGCCTGGCGGACCGGCTCTTCGATGTGGCATGGACTCACAGTCAGGTCCTCCAGCACCAGTTGCGGCTGGGCGAAACGGACGCCCAGACGTTTGCAGCACTCGCCAGTTCCGTCCTCTACGCAGACCTCCGGCTCCGTGCCAGTCCCAGCCTGATCGCGCGGAACCGCAAAGGCCAATCCGGCCTGTGGAGCTACGGGATCTCCGGCGACCTGCCCATCGTGCTGTTGCGGATGAGCGATCTGGGGAACCTGGACCTGGCTCGGCAGGTCATCCAGGCCCACGCCTACTGGCGGTACAAGGGCCTCCGCGTCGATCTGGTTGTCTGGGCCGAAGCCTTTGCCGGCTATCGGCAGAGCCTTCTGGACGCCATCGTCGGCCTCGTCCACGGCGGCGCGGAAAGCAAGATTCTCGACCAACCCGGCGGGATCTTCGTGCGCAACATCGACCAAGTGCCAGATGAGGACCAGATCCTCGTCCAGGCCATGGCACGAGTCATCCTCAGTGACCGTTTCGGCAACCTGGCGGCTCAACTCGACCGCAAAGTGCGCTTGGAGGCGGACGCGGAGGATTTCGACGCCACCCTGGTGCCGGAGGAAAGCCCGCCCGGGGAACTCGAGATCCCGCAACGCAATCTGTCCTGCTTCAACGGGCTGGGCGGCTTCACCCAGGACGGCCGGGAGTATGTCGTGCTGCTTCACCCGGGCAAGGCGACACCCGCGCCGTGGGTCAATGTGCTGGCCAACCCCCGGTTCGGCACGGTGGTCAGCGAGTCGGGTGGCAGCTATACCTGGTACACGAATGCGCACGAGTTCCGCCTCACACCCTGGTACAACGACCCGGTCTGCGACCCAAGCGGCGAAGCGTTCTACATCCGCGACGAAGAAACCGGCCAGTTCTGGTCGCCCACGCCCGCCCCGGCCAGAGGCCCAACCCCCTACGTGTGCCGGCACGGCCTGGGCTACACCGCGTTCGAGCACACCCAGGACCGCCTGTTCACGGAAACCTTCATCTACGTCGGCGTCGACGCGCCGGCAAAATTCGTTTCGATCAAGCTGCGCAATCTCTCGGAACGGAAACGCCGGTTCAGTGTCACCGGTTTCTGCGAATGGGTCCTGGGCGAGAACCGGGAGCGATGCGCACCGCATGTCGTCACCCGGCTTGACCCGCAGACAGGCGCCATCTTCGCCTGGAACGCCTTCAACTTCGACTTCCCCGGGCGCATCGCGTTCCTGCACTGCAGTGAAGCCGACCGCAGCCTGACCGGAAACCGCACGGAATTCCTCGGCCGAAACGGGTCTCCTGCCACACCCACCGCCATGACGAAAAAGCGGCTCTCCAACCGGGTCGGGGCCGGGCTTGACCCGTGTGCGGCAATCCAGGCCTTTCTCGAGGTCCCGCCCGGACAGCAGCGGGAGGTCGTCTTCGTTCTGGGCGCTGCCGACAGCGAGCAGGATGCCCGGCGGATCCTGCGTTCCTTCAGCGGCGTCAACGGGGCGAAGCGGGAACTCGAGAACGTCTGGGAGTTCTGGAAGCGCCAACTCGGAGGCGTCTATGTGGAGACCCCGGATGCCTCGGTAAACTTCCTGGTCAGCCACTGGCTGCTGTACCAGGTGCTCACGTCCCGGTTCTGGGGCCGCACCGGCTTCTACCAGTCCGGAGGCGCCTACGGATTCCGGGACCAGCTGCAGGACTCGCTGGCGTTCCTGTGCGAGTGCCCGTGGCTGACCCGGCAGCACGTGCTGACCGCCGCCAGCCGCCAATTCACGGAAGGCGACGTGCAGCACTGGTGGCATCCACCCCACGGCCGCGGGGTCCGCACCCGCATCTCGGATGATTACCTGTGGCTGCCCTACGTGACGTGTCGCTACGTGACCGTCACCGGCGACACGGGCTTCCTGGATGAGCGGATCCCGTTCCTCGACGCCAGGCCGCTGGGCGCAGGGGAAGAGTCCTGCTTCGACCGGCCTCATGTCAGCGATCATCAGGCGTCGCTCTACGAGCACTGCGTCCGCGCCATCCGGCACGGACTGCAGTACGGCCCGCACGGACTGCCCCTCATGCAGGGCGGGGACTGGAACGACGGCATGAACCGGGTCGGGATTGAAGGCAAGGGCGAAAGCGTCTGGTTGGCGTTCTTCCTCTTCGATGTTCTCACGACGTTCGGGGCGCTGGCCACGCGACGCGGCGACGACACCGTGGCACGCTGGTGCGCCGACGAGGCGGATGGACTGCGGCAACGGATCGAGGCCGCGGCGTGGGACGGCCAGTGGTACAAACGCGCCTTCTTCGACGATGGAACACCCCTGGGCTCCGCCGAAAACACCGAGTGCCGAATTGACGCGATCGCACAGAGCTGGGCCGTCCTCAGCGGCGCCGCCACGCCCGAACGCGCCGCCCAAGCCATGCGCTCTGTTTCCGAGCACCTCGTCGACCGGGACCATCGGCTGATCAAGCTCCTGGACCCGCCATTCGACGTCGAACCCTGGGATCCGGGCTACATCAAGGGCTATGTGCCCGGCGTGCGCGAAAACGGCGGCCAGTACACCCATGCGGCCGTCTGGGTCGCCATGGCCTGGGCGCGCCTGGGCAAGCCCCACGAAGCCTGGGAGTGTTTCAATCTGCTCAACCCGGTCCGGCACGGCGACACGGCCGAGCGCGTCGCCGTCTACAAAGTCGAACCCTACGTGGTCGCCGCCGATCTCTACAACGCACCTGGCCATGAGGGGCGCGGCGGCTGGACCTGGTACACGGGCTCAGCCGCATGGATGTACCAGCTCCTGGTGGAAAAACTGCTCGGCCTGAAGCTGGACGTGGACCGCCTCACCGTTGCCCCGCTCTTCCCCGCGGATTGGTCCGAGTACAAGATCCATTACCGCTACCGGCAAACGCTGTACCACGTCCATGTGGTCAAAACGCCAGCCACGCCACCGGGCCTGCGTCGGCTCCTGGTCGACGATGCCGAGCAGGCCGACCTGTATGTCCACCTGGTCGACGATGGCCGGGACCACTTCGTCCGCGCCGAAATCGGCGTTGGCGCGAACGCGGCCACCGCCTGAACCATGACGATACAGACTTGACAGACTTAGTCTATTAGACTATAATTGGGTCGGAGTGCCAACCATGAAAACGCTCAGTGTGCATGAGGCGAAGACGACCCTCTCCGCGGTTCTCGCGGTTGTTGAGCGCAATCACGAGCGGTTCGTGATCTGTCGGCACGGCAAACCGATTGCCGATCTGGTCCCGCACCGTGCCCAGGATCGACTCACCCCGCACCCGGTCATGCGCAAGATCGACATCCGGTATGACCCGTGCGAATCGCTGAGCCGGGAGGAGTGGCCGGAGGAAGAAACATGATCCTGGACACTTGTGCGCTGCTGTGGCTGGCGGAGGGGGGCGGCAGCCTGTCAGCAGGTGCATTGTCCCGCATTGGCGACACCACGGAACTGTACGTGTGCGCCATCACGGGTTTCGAAATCGGCCTGAAATGCCGGGCGGGGAAACTCGTTTTGCCCGCGCGGCCAGCCGAGTGGTTCGAGACGGTTCTTGCGCACCACGGGATCGAGGTGCTGCCGCTGGACCTCGCCACGTGCGTCCTGGCCACGGAACTGCCGACCATCCACGCCGACCCCTGCGACCGCTTCATCATTGCGGCCGCTCGACTCCGCGCCCTGCCCGTGGTCACGCATGACCGCCGGTTCAAAGACTACGGGATCGACGTGATCGGGTAGCGGCAGCTACTTCGTGCCGGTCATTGCCTTCAAGATGGCGTCGGCGATCGCCTGCATGCCTTGGTCGCCGGGATGGTTGGCCACGCCGGCATGCTTGAAGCTGCGCTCGGACCGGGCGTAGTTGTGCTCGTCCTTCGACAAGGCGCTGATGTCCACGTACGTCCCGCCGAGTTCGGCGCAGACCGCCTTGAGGATCCCATCCTTGACCGGATCGGGCCAGAAGCAGCTGCGCACGAACAGCCGCGGCTGACTGCTTTCCTTGAAGGCGTTCAGCAGCGCGGTTAGGCGGGTGCGGAATTCCGTCTGCGCTTCTGCTGTCTTGAGGGCGGCCACGTTCTCACCGATGCACAGGACCAGCACGTCGGCCTTGAAATCGAGGGGCTTCTTCAAGGCGGCGCCCACATCGAACGTGCCGTACTGCCGCTCGAACGTGGCAATGTTCTCCGCCATCACCTCGGGGGCGCTGCCGGCCGCAGCGGCGATGCCCTTGCTGACGAGGTGTACGTAGTCTTTCTCGGCCGCGCTGGCAGCCATACCCCAATTGCCGTCCCAACTCACCGCCGTGCTGGGGCCGTGCAGCGTGATGCTGTTGCCGAGGAAGAGGATTCTGCCAACCTTCATGTCGCCCAGCTTCGGTGCGCCAGCCCCGCCCGGCTGCGGCGCTGCTCCGGCCGCGCCCTCGGCACCGGATACACTCAGAACGCCCTGCAGGGCCAGAACCGAACTCGCAATCAGCATAGCCATCGTCCTTCGCTTGTGCATCGATGCCTCCACACCGCGGCCGTTGGTCGTAAACCCGCCATGAATGCCACGGCCTGCGGTTCCCCTGCCGCTTGAGGAACCGCGGCCGTTGGTCACGTTGAAGAAGGTAGTGTGAAGCATGGGGGAACGCAAGAGGTGGAGGGAATTCCCCAGGGCTGTTTCAAGATCTGGCGCCGCGTCTCGGAAGGCCACACCTCCGCGCACACCTGGTAGGGGCGGCCTGTCCTCAGGCCGCCCCCCCCCGGCGTGGGGACACGCCGGGGGTACTCGCTGCACGCGACGGTCACGAATCTTGAAACAGCCATGGGAATTCCCCCTCGCCCCGGAAAGGCTGGGTTGCGAACCCAGGTCAGCCGGTGTGTGACACGCCTGGCCTTTCGGGAGTCCTTGATCTTTTCCCGTCACAGCGCATGGTAATGACCCGTGATGAAAACCAACACGAACATCTCAATCAGGGCCCGTGCGCGCACGAATTGGCGCCCAATCCTGCTCTGCGCCGCCATGGCGCTGGGACTGCTCCTCAACGCCGGTTGCTTATACTTGGACCAGGCAATCGTCCTGCGCGAGGATGGCTCATGCACCGTGACCTACCGCTACTCGGTCCCCGAAGACGCGGTGCCAAACCTGGCGACCGCCCAACGCGTCATTGAGCAGTGGCAGGGCCGCAACCCCGGCCCGGACTCCAACGACTTGCAGTGGTGCTTCAGTCGCCCGGCCGTGTCCCGCCACTTCGCCGGCAGGGGACTGACGCTGAAGGGACACCGTATCTACGAAAAGGACGGGCGGCGCTACGCCGAGATCACCGTCAACGCCGACAATGCCTGGGCAGCCCTGGAAAGCGGCAAGTTCGGGCCTTTCCAACTGTCGCGGACAGCCGAGGGTGACTACCGCCTGCGCGCGGACATTCCGGAGGACCCCGCGGCCAAACCGCCAACCCCGGAACAACGGGACAAACTGCGCGCCCTCTGCGAGGGCCTCAGCCTGACGCTGACCCTCGAAACGCCGACCAAGATCATCTCGACCTCATCGACCGCAGCAAGTGGCAAGAAGGCAACCTGGGTGTTCGACCCGCGCGTCGACGACACGTTCCTCGCCAAGACACCCGTGATCGACCTGACCTTCAGCGGCAAAGACCTGAACTGGGACCGGAAGAAGTGAACAGGCCCGCTGTGTCAGGGCAGAAATGACGATCCCGATGCTCCCGATGCTCTCGATGCTCTCGATGATACCGACCGGACGGATCTGGTTGACCGTTCAATCCCGGCGCTTCCCCTCTGGTATGCGCCTCGAGCCGGCGTTTTAAGCTGAATTTAAGCTGGAGTCGAATAACCACACTACCCGCAACGTCAAACCGGCTGTACAGAGTCCCCGTTACCGATCCGAATGTGCACTTCGGGTCGTGAACCGGATGGATTGACAGCCATGGCGATGAGCGATGCAACAACGTCCAGCGCGAGCTGGGTCTTGGACGGGCGGGTTGGACAGACAGGAACGGGAATGCCGTATTCCCCTGCTGATGTCAGCCGACTGCTGGACGAAGCCCGAGCGGGCAGCGTGGATGCGTTCGCGGAGTTGTTCGAGCAGTACCGTCCCATGGTTTCCCGGGCCGCCTACCGATTGGTCGGCCCGAACGACTGTGACGATGTGGCCATGGAAACTTACCTCAAAGCGTGGCGGGCATTGCCGGGGTTCCGGCGCCAGAGTTCGATCAGCACCTGGCTGTGCCAGATCGCACGGAACTGCGCCTTGGATTTCTATCGCCAACGGTCCCGGCGCGACGCACGCCACGTGTCGCAGGACGATCCCGACGGGGCGCCCCTGATCCAGCGAGTCGCCGACCCGCATGCCCAGGCGCCCGATCGGGCAGCCGAGGTGCATGACCTGGGTGCGGCGATCAACGAGGCCGTAGCCCAACTCAGCGAAGAGCACCGGACAGCTCTGCTGTTGCGAGAGGTCGATGGACTGAGCTACCGCGACGTTGCGGCAGCAACAGGGGTGACGGTCGGGACGGTCATGTCCCGGCTGTTCTACGCCCGACGCAAACTCCGAACCATGTTGGAGGCTAGCGGACCATGGCAAAACTAACATGGAATCAAGTCCGTGACGAATTGAGCCGGCGCAGCGCCTCGCCGACGCCGGTTCCGGCTGATCAGTTCTGGGCCAAATTCCGTTCGCAGGCCGCACGCGAACCCCGCACCGAAGCGGTCGTGGTCCCGTGGCTGTGGTTTGCCCCGAGCCAAGCCTGGGCCGCAGCCGCAGCCGTGGCCGTGCTGGCTGGACTGCTGTGGATTGCAGGACCCGGCGGCGGCGCGTCCACCCGGGGCGCCGGGGGCGGCCAAAGGCTTCTTGTGTCCGCCGTGGAAGAAATCCACGTGTTTGTGACCTATAGTAGTGTGCTCATCCTCCAGGACGAGAAAAATGGCTCCACCTTGGTGTGGCTCGGGAACCTGGGGAAGAAGGACAAAGGGGACAGTTAAGCGAGAGGTGGCGTATGCGAATGGTCCTAGCCATTGCTGCTTTCGTGGTCTTGGTCGCGGGGGTCAGTGTCCGGGCTGGGAATGTCGAGGGCAAGTCGGCCAAAGTCAGACTTCTGGTGGCGGAAAACGGCGACAGCGCCGCCGACCAGTCCGCTATTCAGGATATCCTGCCACAACTGCAGGCCACGCTGAAGTTCAAGTCCTATCGCCTGCTCGCCACGAAACCGTTGACCCTTCAGGTCGGCGCCAAGGCAGACCTGGGCTCCAAGCTCAACCTGAGCGTGACCGGGATCGAGGGCGAGTCAGTTACCGTCGAAGTGAGCCAGAACAACCAGCGTCTGCTGCAGACCAAGCTGCAACTCGTTCCGGGCAAGCCGGTCATCCTCGGCGGGATCCCGGGCGAGAACAGCGCCACACTTATCCTGGCCGTGTCGCTGGAGTGAGACGCGGGAACCACCCGCCCAGGGCCGCCCGCGACACCGGGGCATGACATTCCTGTCGGTTGCCGGAACGCAAGGCCGCAGTGGCGCGGGACCTCTGGGACCGCAGCAGAGTATTCGGGGCCGTCCCGGCCCGAGTCCCACGCGGCGACCTACTGCGCAGCCTTTCGCGTCTGCCCCGTACCGCGGGCGCCCCCCCGCTCACTTATTCCGCGACCGATTGCTGACCCGGCAACACCCGGCCCGATGCAATTGTCATGCAACCGCGGCACCAGGGCTGTTTCAAGATTCGTGACCGTCGCGTGCAGCGAGTACCCCCGGCGTGTCCCCACGCCGGGGGGGCGGCCTGAGGACAGGCCGCCCCTACCAGGTGTGCGCGGAGGTGTGGCCTTCCGAGACGCGGCGCCAGATCTTGAAACAGCCCTGCCGCGGCACCAGACACCGTTGCATTTCCGCCGTCGAGACGGTATCATTCCGCCGGGTCCGGGATGCCGCCCCTCCGCGGCACCGGACCTGAACTCAACCCCAGGGAGGCCCACATGCATATCTGTCGCTTGTCCTGCTGGTTGGCGCTGCCACTCGTTACCGGTTGCGCGCTCACCTCGCCGACGCCCCCGCGATCAACCATGGCGCCGGCACCCGCCGCTGCCGTTGAACCAGCCCGCCCGCCCACCGCAACTGCGCAGTCCGCAACCGCGCCCCACCCGTGGCTGCCCGCCACCGCCGCGAAACTGCCGCGCTGGCGCGGCTTCAACCTCCTCGAAAAGTTCTACCTGCGCAAAGATGGCAACCCGCCGTTCTCCGAGGACGACTTCCGCCTCATCGCGAAGCTGGGCTTCAACTTCGTGCGCCTGCCCATGGACTACCGGGTCTGGATCCGGAACGGCGACTGGGAGCAGATCAACGAGGATGCGCTCAAGGACATCGACCAGGCCGTCGCCTGGGGCGAGAAGTACGGCGTCCACGTCTGCATCAATTTCCACCGCGCGCCCGGCTACACGGTGGCCAAGCCGCCCGAGGTCAAGAGCATCTGGACCGATCCGGACGCGCTGCGCGTCTGCGCCCTGCACTGGGCGACGTTCGCGCGCCGCTACCGCGGCATCCCGAACGAGCGGGTGAGCTTCGACCTGATGAACGAACCCGGCGCCATCGCACCGGACGACTACGTCCGCGTCGCCCGCGTCCTCGTCGAGGCCATCCGCAAGGAGGACCCGGCGCGGCTGGTCATCGCAGACGGGCTGATGTGGGGTTCCGTTCCGGTACCGGGCCTGAAGGACCTGGGCATCGCCCAGGCGACGCGCGGCTACACCCCTATGAGCGTGAGCCACTACAAGGCGAGCTGGATCGGCGGCCCGGACAAGAAGTGGGACCCGCCGCAGTGGCCGTACGTGTCGCCGCCCACCGGGCCAAACGGCATCCTGATCGGTCCGATGAAAGCCGACCTGACCGTACCGCTGGTCATCACCGGGGGCTTTGCCGAGACCACGCAGATGCGCCTGCACGTGGGCAAGGTCTCGCAGCGTGCCAAACTCGTGGTCGAGGCGGACGGCAAGGTCGCGTGGGAGAAGGAGTTTCCCTGCGGCCCGGGCCAGGGCGAATGGGCCAAGTCCGAGTACATGGACGAGTGGAAGATCTACCAGTGCACCTACGACAAGGACTACACCGCAACCATCCCCGCCGGCGCGCGCGAACTGCGCCTGCGCGTCGTGGACGGCGACTGGATCCGCGTCTCCGAGATCGGTTTCCGGCCTGCCCGCGAGGGCACGGCCGAGCAAGTCCTTACGCTGCGCGAAGCCTGGGGCGAGAACCCCACTCCGTTCCGGTACGATCCCGCGGCGCCGGACAACCCCTTCCCCGACGCCGTCGTCACGCGACAAGACAAGGCGTGGCTGCAGCAGACCTGCATCGAGCCCTGGAAACAACTCGAGGCACAGGGCGTCGGGGTCATCGTTGGCGAGTTCGGCGCTTTCAACAAGACACCGCACGACATCGCTCTGCGCTGGCTCGAGGACTGCCTGCAGAACTGGCAGCAGGCCGGTTGGGGCTGGGCCATGTGGAACTTCCGCGGCTCGTTCGGCGTGCTCGACAGCGACCGCGCCGACGTCCAGTACGAAGCATGGGAAGGCCACAAGCTCGACCGCAAACTGCTCGACCTGCTGCAGAAGTACTGACGGCCGGGGGCGGGTGTCGAGGGGGACGCACCACACCCATGGTCGCGCCTTCGGGGGAAGTAGCTGCATGGCTCCAGCCTTGCAGCCTCACGCTTGTGACCTCACGATTGCGTCACTGAAAGGTGCGGGACACGTGGCCGGAAGCCTCTGTCCGTTATGTGACGCGTCACATAACGCCCAGAGGAACCCGTTTCACGGAGCCATTGCGGCCGGCCGAGCTCCGCGCTTGACAACCGTGCCTGTGGCCCGTATTTTCGCACCGGGCGCGGACGTTCCCGCCGTTCGTTCGTGAGTGCCGGGGTTCGGTCCAGGCTGCGACAACGGGTGCGGGGTACGCATGAGCCAGTCAGCGGGTCCCAACTGGCGGCGGATGAGTTTGCGGGTCAGCCTGAGCCTTGCGTTTGGGGCCGTGGTGGTGCTGACCTGTGTCGTGCTCGGGTGCGTGGAGTACGTGAGTTTCCGTTCGTTCATGCGCGCCGACCTGCACAAGCGCCTGGTGGACGTCGCGACCCTGGCGGTGCGGCAGATTGCCCCCGAGGAACACCACGCGTTCCAGGCTCGGACCGACGAACAGTCGCGTGAGTACCGGTGTGCCCGCGGTGGCTCGGCGCGTCCCGCGCCGAAGCGGGGTACGCCGGCCGGCTCTGTCCGGCGAAGCTGCTCGCGCGAAGACGGATCCCCGGTCGAGGGCCTCGGGCCGGGACGGCCCCGAGCACCCTGCTGCGGTCCCAGAGGTCCCGCGCCACTGAACTGCGCCCACCAAAGAGGAGTCCTGCATGCCAACCTATCTTGGCCGCTGTTTTCGGACTGCGCTGCTGCTGACCGCGTGCGCCGGCACGCTGAGTGCAAAGGACCCGACGATGACCGGCAAGGTGGAGGTCTTTCCTGGTGTCCGGGAGGGGGAGGTGTGCATTCGCGCGCCGTTCTCGAAGGAGTACGACCTGGTCAACGTGGTGGGCAAGGGGCGCAACGGGCAGTTCAACTTCTCCGGCGCCTCGCTGGTGCCGGTCTCGGCTGATTCCGACGCGCAGGGCATGGCCAAGGCGGTCAGCTTCCATCCCAACGGCGACGACAGCACGCCGTGGAACATCAACGGCATGTACATCGGCGCCAACCACGGTTGCTCGGCGAACCGCGAGTTCACCTGTCCGGGACACGGTCTGGGCGTCGCCGATTTGGGCCGCGAATGGACCGATGGGGCTGGCGTCAAGTGGTACCTGGTCAAGATCGTCGACAAGGACAAGCTCTGGTTCCTGTCGCAGGACAATGGCAAGGGCGACATCTGGAAGTTCACGTCGACGTTGACGGGCAAGGCTCTCACGGGTGCGAAGAAGGGCCGGACTCTGCAGGTGCAGAGCGATGTGATGGCGCAGTTGTACCCGGCCGTGCGCATTCGCCAGCAGCAGTGGCTGGTGGACGGCAAGACGCCGGTGCCGCGCAACGGCAAGGTGAAGTGCGAATTCCTGGACTTTGTCGAGGAGAACGAGGTCATCAACCCTGGCGCGCTGCTGAAGGACATCGTTGCGCACGCCGGCCAGGAGCGCGACTTTGCCGCCGACGCGCTGCCGGCCACGGTGCGCAACACGATCGTCTACCGGTTCCACCCGGACGGCGCGATTGTGCTCGACTACCACGCCAAAGCGTTGCAGGATTTCCAGATCGGGTACATGGGCTTTGTCCAGTCCGCGCCGCTGCGCAAGGGCAACTATGGCGTGCACAAGTACTACGTGCCCAAGACCGTGCCGTTCGCCCTGGACGGGGCAAACTACGATTTCCGCGGCATGCAGGACTACTCCAAACCCCTGCCCAAGCCGCTGTACTTCGGCGCGGCGGAGAAGAATGTCGAGAGCGCGGACAACCTGCCGGAGCGGTTCATCCAACTGCTGGGCGACGAGGCGGACGGCAGGACGCAGTGGAAGGTCGGCTACTCGCTGGGCTACTCGCTGGTGCAGGGCATCACGACACCCGAGGCGCGCGCGAAGCACACGGGCCGGGCGTTGTTCCTCTACACCAGCAACAAGACCTATCCGTCGGCGCTCGATGCGAAGCTCGCACCGGTGATCAAGGCCGGGACGGAGTTCCACTGCGTGGCGTACCGCCGCTATTTCAATCCTGAGCCGCTCGAGAACGCGACGTGCGCCTACTGGTACCGCGACGGCGACCGTCTCGTGGTATACCTCGACTATCACAAGAGCGTGGACAAGGACACGGTGGTCTTGCCTCCCGAATGCCGCGGCAAGCGCATCACGGTGGTGGAGAAGACGCCCTCCCTGACCCTGCACACCGACAAGACCGTGCCGGCGGACGGCGTCACCGTGTCGGTCACGGGCGACTATGGCTACCTCGTGTTCACGACGCCGTGCGCGGGGAAGTGAGCGGCATCGGGTCCATGATGGGGAGGACGGTCGATGAATCGAAGCATCCTGGTGGTCGGTGCGCATGCGGACGACATTGAGATTCAGACGGGCGGCGTGCTTCTGAAGTACCGCGACGCCGGGTACACGGTGGTGTACGTGATGGCGACGAACAACATGTCCGGCGGCGTCAGCGAACTGTTGAGCGACGGGACGATCCGGACCACGCGCGAGGGCACGGTCGACATGATGGCGCGCCGCAAGCGCGAGTGTGACGACGGCGCGCGCGCACTCGGGACGGTGCCGATTCACCTGGACCACCCGCAGCGGCACTACTGGGACGAGGTCGCACAGAAGGACGTCGAACTGCGCTACGGCTGCGCGCTGCCCGCGGGCGTGGCCCGCAACGTGCCCATGGCCGCGCCGATGTCGATGGCCACGGCCATGCCGGTATCGTGCAGCGCGAGTGTCTTCAGTTGCGATTCACGCAGGCGTGCCCAACCACCCTCGGACGGTTGCGCTTCGCGCGCCCGGAAACTCGCCAGTTGCACGAAGTAGAAGGGCAGTTTCTCGTCGCCCCACCACTTGCGCCAGGACTCGATCATGGCGGGGAAAAGGACGTCGTGCTGCTGCGCCGCACCGGCATTCCCCTCGCCCTGGTACCAGATGAAGCCGCGTAGCGGGAACTTCGAGTAGGGTGCGATCATGGCATTGAAGAACACGGCGGGAATACTGTATGGGCTCGGCAGTGCGAACGGCAGTTTGGTCGGCTCGACGGACATCTCGACCTTGCTCTTCCACACACCGGAGAGGACGATCTCGTTATTGTCCGAGAAGATCGCGGGCATTCTGACATCCGCCCGTAGGCCGCAGGTCGAGAATACCGCGACGAACGCGACGACAGCTTTCCTGAAGTGATGATAGGGCATGGTGCTTTCGATCCTGGGTCTTGGGTTTTCGGGGATGACGCGGGATGACGATAGTGCCGGGCGGTGACGGTGCAAGACGGGCGCCGGCGGGCGGAATGCCGCCCGATCATCCGCAATCGTTGCTCGCGTAATGCGTCAGTTGCGGGTGGAGATAAGGTCGAAGTTTGACCTGGGCTGACGCCTAAAGTGGTCGGAGCGGCTCGCTCCGACACCCGCGGGAGCGAGCCGCTCCCGCCACTTTGGCCATCTACCGCCCAACCGTCCACCCGCCACTGACGCATTACTTGCACGCCGCCACACTCCTTGCAGTCGCCCAGCCTTGGCGCTATCTTCGCCCACGCGCGTTCGGACAGGAATTCGCTCTCAGTTCGTGGCTCAAACGGGCTCCCGTAGGAAAGGCAAAGATTCATGGCAGCAGACAAGCAACGGTTTCGCAAAGCGGTTTTCCCCGGGCTTTACCTGCAGGGCGAAGGCGCCTTGATGAAGGTCCCGGAGTTGATGGAATCGTTTGGCGGTGCAGGTATGGTGATTTGCGCGCCCTCGTCCTTTGACACGGTTCTGCCGGGGATTTCGCAGGCATTGCCAAAGGGGAGTGTGGTGGAACGGTTCGGACGGGAGTGTTGTGAAAAGGAATTGGGGCGGTTAGCCGCATTGGTGGCGGAACGTGGGGCCCGGGTTGTCGTGGCTGTCGGCGGGGGAAAAGCGATCGATACGGCGAAAATTGTCGCCGACCGCGGGCACCTGCCCGTGATCATCGTGCCGACCATTGCCTCGACCGATGCGCCCTGCAGCGGCTGCGCGATCATCTACAGCGAACACGGCGTGTTTGAGAAAGTCTCCTACCAGCGGCGCAATCCCGATGCGGTTGTGGTGGACACGGGAATCATTGCCAAGGCGCCGGTACGGTTCCTGGTCTCGGGGATGGGAGACGCCCTGGCGACGTGGTTCGAGGCGCACAGTTGCGAACGGACCGCCTCGACCAACGAGTGCGGTGGCTTGAGCACCATCACCGCCCTGGGACTGGCTCGGCTGTGCTTTGACACCCTTCTGGGCTATGGCGTGGCTGCGAAACACGCGTGCGAAGAAGGTGTTGTGACCCCGGCGCTGGAGCGCATTGTCGAAGCGAACACGCTGTTGTCCGGACTCGGGTTCGAGAGCTCCGGACTTGCCGCCGCGCACTCCATTCACAATGGCCTGACGGCCCTGCCTCCGACGCACAAGTACTACCATGGCGAGAAAGTTGCCATCGGGACCCTGGCTGGCTTGCACCTGACGGATGCTGACCCGGACGACGTGGAGACAGCGTACGGATTCTGCGAGGATGTTGGACTGCCAACCACCCTGGCCGAGATCGGCCTGGCCGGCGTTTCCCGCGAGGACCTGATGAAGGCCGCTCAACACGCCTGCGCGCCCCAGGAAGGCATCCACCATGAAGCGGGAATCATCACCCCCGCCCGCGTCGTGGCAGCCCTGCTTGCCGCTGACCGCATGGGACGCGAGCGAACGATGGTCTAGTATCTGACGTTGCGTTTCCCGCTTTGATGGGTGAACGGCATTCATGCCGTTGACCCTATGTCGAGTCACAGCGGCGTGCGCATGTCGGCCCACACGTTCGTCCCGTCGAGGACGGACAGGCAGAGTGTCCATCGGACACGTCCGGGGCCTTCTGGGTCGATGCCCAGCCGCTGGCCGATCCCTACGACTTGATCATCTATGGCGATCGGTTCGACGCCACCGAGTGGCGTCAGGTCGTGCGGGAGGTCTACGCCCCGCCCGGCACGGACGTCGCTGAAGTCAGGGTGCGGCCGTTCCTCAGCCATCCGAATTGGGGCGAACAGGAGGGGACTTTCTGGATCGACGATGTGGAGTTCGTGGAACTTGGCCCGCGCTTGCGGCCGGTCAAGGCTACGGCACTGCTCGTGACCAGCGCCGAAGGCTACGTGCCCGAGGGCAAGGACGGCCGCGGCGCGTTCACATTCCCGACCCTGCCTGTTGTCCCGGTAACGGGGCTCCGCCAGACCGGTGCCGGGCCCACCACGATCGCCGTGGCATGGAATCCCACGCGCCCTGGTCCCCGCGGCTGCAACGTCTACGCCAACGCGGGGGATGACTGCCCCGCCATCAAGTACTTCCGCAAGACCACGTCATGGGGGCGATCTGACGCGACTCTGGACGAGTTGGAATACGGGACGGCCTACACCGTCAAGGTTGCGGCTCTCAACGAGGACGGCGTTGAGGGTCCAGCCGAGGTCTTGGTCGCGAAGACTGCGGACTTCGAGCCCGAAACGCACACTGCGCCCGCGGCGCAGATGCCCGCAACCGCGCCGTTGTGTCTCAAGACGGAGGCGGGAATCACCTACCTCGTTACCCCGGGACCCCAAGGACCGACTGGCCGCGTCGTCACACTACGCGTCGAGTCCCATGGTTCGGCGGCCGGGCGGGGTCAGGCGCGCGACGCTCCAGGGCGGGTCCCAGGTGACGTCGATGATCACTTCGCGGATGCCCTCGAGCGCGAGCAGGCGCTCGCGGATCGGGTCGCCGATGAACGAGTACACGGGGCGGCCGCGGTGCGGCATCGTGACCAGCACGGTCACGGTGTCCTGCTGCATGCGCACATCGCAGACGTAGCCCATGTCCACCACGTTCGCGTCCACGGTGTAGAACTGCGCGTCCTTGACCTCGCGCAGGGCTTTCCAGATGGCGGCTTTCAGTGTTGCGGCCGCCCCGATCTCACCCGGGCGCGCCAGGGGCGTGCTGCTGCCGGCCGCGACGACGGCAGGCAGTGTTGCCGCCTGTGCCGACAGCGGGTTGAGGAGCCGTTGGCGCGTTTCCGCGACCATCGTTGGGCCGTCCGTATCGGGATAGATCGGGCCGCGCAGCACATCGCCGCGCGACTTGCCCATGGCGGCTGCGCCGCCTTTCTCGAAGTAGGGGGAGATCAGGTAGGCGTTGCGCTGGCGCAGCGACGTGCCTGCCTTGAACTGCTGCTTGCCGCCGGCCGGGTAGCGCGCCCAGCAGTGTCCGTGCGGCCGGTAGTAGAACATCGGGTTCGCCCAGCGCTGCAGGCCGTCGAACTGGTCCGCCTCGAAATCCAGCCACAGCGCCACGAACGCGTCGCGGCTGTGCCGGTTGAAATAGCCGATGCCGTGCATGTCGCGCTCACTCGCGTCCGGCACGCCCTCGTGCACGCGGCCGTCGCGGTCGACCCAGAGCGGGTCGGTAAACGTGAAACCCGAGAACACCCACTCGTCGTCGCGCAGGGCGCTGATCTCCATGTCCTTGACCGCATCCATACGGCCGTGTTTGAGGAAGTACGGCAACCCGGCGAAGAATGTGTAGGTGATGTCGACGTGCAGTCGGCTCGGCGTGAAGACCGGGTGCAGCGGGCTGTGCGGGAAACCCCAGCGCCGCACTTCGACGCACAACGGCCCGCGAATGACCTCGTAGTTCGGGCAACTCGCCCAGTTCGTGATGCGCAGCTTCTGGATGCCGTCCGCCGGCACGTAGTCATGCGCCCAGTCGATGCCCGGCGGCTCGCCGTGGCCCGGCCCGCCCGCGAACAACTCCTGGCCGTGTTCGCGCTTGTAGGTCAGTCGCTCGAGCTGTCCCATCTGCCGTGACAGCCGGGCGACATAGTGACCATTGCTGATGTCCAGTCCGTACCCGCTGCCCTCGACTTTCAGGTCGGTCGGGTAGTCGGGCAACTCCGCCGCGGGGTTGCCATAGAAGATGAGGTAGTGTGTCTGCCCGTGTGCCGGCACGTCCGCGAAGAAGACCAGACGGCAGCGCAGTTCGCCGCCGTGTCGCGTCACGCCGCACACCTGGCTGGGTACCTCAATCAGCCGCCCCTCGCCGGCGGCGAGCCGCGCCACGCGGACTTCACGCTGCAGGTCGTCGACCTGATCGGCACGGAAGGCGGCGGCAAGCATGGCCGGCTCCCGCTCGCGGTCGAGCGCACCGGACTCGCTGACCGCCACGGTCTTGCACCAGGCCCAGCCGCCGGCCCACTGCTGCCATGGCACCGGCAGTTCGGCCACGGCCTGGAACGTGCCCGCGGGCAGTGTCAGCGCCGCGTCGCCGCGCGGCGTCTGGCGCTCGAAGCCGAGGGTGTCCTTGATTGATTCGGCCAGGGACATGGCGACGTCATGGTTCCCGGCGCCGTACGCCTGTGCCAGCAAGCGCAGCTTCTCCGCCACGCCGTCGGTGCAGTTCTCGTAGCGTAGCTCAGCCATCCGCGGACCTCCCCTGCTGTCAGGCTCTTGACGAGTAGAAGAAAGGTAGCGCCAACGCCGGGGAAGCGCAAGGAATGGGCGAAATCCCGCGGTAATGCGTCAGCGCCCCCCCCCCCGGGCGGCAGACCGCCCGGTCATCTCGGAGTGAAACTGGCGACGATGCACCAAGACCGCCTGAAGGCGGTACTACGAACCTGGCCAACAGCGCAACGAGGCTTGTAGTACCGCGTTCACGCGGTCCGGGTTCGAGTTTCATGGGAGCAAAGGGCGGAGCATAGACCCCTGCCACCTTGCGTGGCAGGTGAACGGGTTCATCGGGCCCAGGCACGGAATCGCCTTGAGTCGGGGGGCATTCGGGTCCACCCCACGCCCCTTGACTCCGGGCCGATGCTGTCTATTGTCTTGTGGGGACGCGGTAGAGCCGCGGTCCACGGTTCCGCACGATGGGGGGGGGGGCGACGCAGGCAATCCGGGTCAGCAACCGGAACCCATACGGGAGGCGCTGCCGGTGGCGAGGCGTCCCATGCCATCCCACCTCTCTTCGGCCCAACCTGACCGCCCATCACCAGAACGAGGAGGCAATCCATGCAGATCGGGATCCGAACTGGCTGTTTGAAGCTGCCGTGGTTCGAGGCCATCGAGTCTGCCGCGGCACTCGGTTATGACAGTGTCGAGCCGGATATCGGTGCGGACTACGCAACCCTGCCGCTGTGGAATGCGGCCGACCGGCAACGGCTGGCGGAAACAGCCCGGGCACACAAGTGCGAGCTCGTTTCCGTCTGCGTGGGTGCGCTGTGGAAGATCAGTCCCGCGAGCGCGGACGAGCAGGTTCGTCGGGAGGCCGTGGAATTGATGAAATGCACGGCGGCGTACGCTGCCGAGATCGGAGCACGCTGGATTCTTCTGCCCATCACTCCGGGCGGTGAGGGCGTCGACGACGACACGAGTGTGCAGCGCTGGATCGACGCACTGCGCGAAGTGGCGCCGGCGGCGGAGAAGGCCGGAGTGCTCTTTTGCGTCGAGAACGTCGGACGCGGCTGCGGCAAGTCAGCCGACGAACTGCTCCGTCTCATTGCCGGCGCAGGTTCAGAGAGCGTGCGGGCGTACTACGACATCGGCAACGCGATCGCGTTCAAGAACGACCCCGTGGCGGAGATCGCCAAGCTTGGGAGTGCCCTGGCCATCGTGCACGTGAAAGACCACGCGCCTCTGCTCGGCCAGGGCGATGTGCCGATCCCCGCCTGCCTGAACGCGCTGGTCCGGGCGGGGTACGACGATTCCCTGATCTTCGAGACGGACCCGACAAACGACCCCATGCGCGCCGCGGCCTTCAATCTCGGGTACGTGAAAGGCGTGCTGGCTGCGATCCCGCAGACCTGACGAGAGACCAGCCGGGTCGAACGGGTGCGCCGTGCTGCTGGGCGTGCGCAGGCACTGACAAGTCCGGCGCGACGCTGCCGGTCGTCACGGAGTCGGACTTCAAAGGCGGTGGCCCGGCCATTTCGTTGGGCAGACCGACACGTTCGCCGGCGATGCTGGTTGACTTCGGGGCACACTCAGCGCAGCCAGTTGTCCAGCCGCAGGCCGGGGAAACGCGAGAAGTGGTCGGTGTTGCCGGTGACGAGCTGAGCGCAGCAGTCCATGGCGGTCACGGCGATGAGCACGTCGGCGTCGGTCAGTGGCGTGCCACGGAGTTCAAGGTCAGCCTTCCAGTGCCCCCACCGGCGGAGAATAGGCAGAGACGTGTGAATGACGGGAACGCTCAGGATGAATTGCTCAACCAAGCCGCGGTTCTCAGCGGGCCGTCTCGACTTTTCCGCACCGTAGAACAACTCGGCCACGGTCATTGCGGCAACGGCGGCCGTCTCGGTGGAGTGTGCCCGCCGCTCCAGAACCCGCTGATTGCCGCGCAGCAGTTCGACGCAGATGTCGGTGTCCAGGAGAATCACAGTTCCACCGCCCTTCCCGGCGTGCGGTGGGCACGGATGTCGGCCGCAATCTCGGCGCCGGAACGTTCATCCTGCCAGGCGCCGCAGAGGTGCCGCCACAACTCGAGCTGCGTGGCGGCGTCCGGGATCGTTCCCGGTCGGCTGGCCTCAGGCCGATCACATTCGAGACCACGCTCGATCAGGACGAGAATCTCGCTGTTCAGGCTCCGGCGGTCAACCGCGGACAAAGCACGGATTCGGCCCATGACTGCCGCCGGGATGTTTCGTATCGTGAGATTCGGCATATGCCACCCGCATGTAACTGTTGTGATGTCTTAATGAAACCATTATAGTGTTACCATAGCACTGCGGTTGTGTCCGCGCAAACACCGTCGGCGCGCGGGCAGGGCTGTTTCAAGATCTGGCACCGCGTCTCGGAAGGCCACGCCTCCGCGCACACCAACCCCCGGCGTGGGGACACGCCGGGGGTACTCACCGCACGCGACGGTCACGAATCTTGAAACAGCCCTGGCGCGCGGGCCTGTCTGGCTGGAGACAGACTCATCGTGCGGTGTGCGCATGCGCACGCCGCTTGGGACCGCTGCCGTTGGCGAGGATAAGGACAGGAGTGCGAAACCATGCGAATTGATGCTCACACCCATGGAATGAGTGCAGACCGCGACCCCGAGGGGCGAATGCGCCCGCCGCTCAGGGCTTGCTGGCGCAGGGGCCAGGGCTCTCCGGAGGCGCTGATCGAACAGCACCGTGCGCGCGGCATCGAGAGAGTCCTGGTGCTGGACCCTGCGGACGTCGCGTTCGAGCTCCAGGAGATCTTCGGGGATTTCGTCATTCCGATCCCGATGGTGAACCCGGACAAGCTCACCCCGGCGGACGTCGATCAGTTCCTGTCCCGGGGCGCGCGCGGCATCAAGTTCATCGCGCCAATGCACTCGTACGGGGCCAACCGCTACTTCCCGCTGTACGAAGTCATCCGCGACCGCCGTGCGCTGGCGGTGTTCCACACCGGCTACCTTGCCAACGCGCTTTTTGCGCCCGGCGCGCCGCTTGAGCGCACGGACGTCGTCGACATCACGCACATGCGCCCGGCGGCCATCGACCGGATCGCGCGCGCCTTCCCGGACCTGAAGATCCTCATGGCGCACTTCGGCAACCCCTGGTGGGAGGAGGCGTGGAAGATGATTTCAAGTCACCCCAACATCCACGCCGACTTCTCGGGCGGCACCGCGTACCGGCGCTCGCTCAACATGTGGCGCGAGACCTTTGCGCCGAACGGTCGGCTGGATACCGCAGCCCTCGGCAAGCTCTGTTTTGCCAGCGACGTCACGTACTTCACGCCGGACCGGTATGACTATCTGCCTTACATCGAGTTCTACGAGCGGTTCTACGAACTGCTGCAGGTCCCTGCCGAGCTGCGACAGACGATCGACCGGGAGAACATCCTCTCACTCATCGGCGCGTGAAGTCCCAGGCGCCACCGGGTTGGCGAGGCCGGAACTGAGCAGACTCGTGTCGGGGGGGGCGGGTGTCGAGGGGCGGCGGGGGGCTTCTCTGAACACTGAGCGCTGACCGGTCGTCCGCGCATCAGTGCGTCTTGCGGAACTCGCCTGGCGACATGCGGCGGAGTTGGCGGAAAACGCGCGAGAAATGGTACTCGTCGCAGAAACCCGACCGCTCCGCAATGCTCTTCAGCGGCAGGTCCGTGGTGAGCAGCAAATGACACGCCTCGTCGACCCGGATCAGGCGCAGGTCTGACATGGGCGTGATGCCGAAGACCTTCTTGTACTCCCGCGCGAAGTGGCACCGGCTCATCTTCGCCATGGCCGCGAGGCTGTCGATGGTGTGCGTAATCTCGGGGTTGCCCTGCATCCACTCCCTCACCGAATCCAGCCGGCTGACCACGCGCGGCCGGGCGAGACGGTTGAGTTCATCCAGCACCGCGGCGAAGAGAAGGGTCATCGTTCCTCTTCGACGGACATGGTCGGGGGAGGTCTTTTCCTCATAGAGCCAGCGGGCGAGGACCGTCAGCCGGCCCGAACGGTCAGGGACCACGTGCCCGACATGCGCTTCCAGCTCGCCGTAGCCGGCCATGTGGAAGTACTGAACCGGCGCGCTCCCTTCCGTGAACTCCTGGTGCACCGCACGTGGCGGATAGACCACCGAGTCGCCCGGCCCGGCGGACACCGCGCGCCCGTCGATCTTGACGCTGAGCCGGCCGTTCATGACGATCAGCACTTCAATGAACGGGTGTGTCGCACGCCCCAATGACCCGCCCGGTGGCATCATGATGGAGCCGGCAGTCAGGCATTCAGCGGGGTCCATCGCCATGATCAACCTCGCACAAAACTGCGCAATCCTATCCATTGCGGAAGTGCCAGCACAGCAGTTATTGTAATGGCTAAGTAAAGTTTGGTGGCTCTGCCTTATCGGCAATTGGAGACCATGCAGCCGCCTGCAAAACCCTGTTTTACATGCGGAGTGTTCAGGTGTCAGGTTTCGGGTGTCGGAAAATATCTCGCTCAACCGCACGCAGTTACGCATTCCTGAAACCTGAACACTGAAACCTGAAACCGGCGCTTGCAGGGGTTCTGCAAGCGCCTCCATGGACAATGGACCATGGACAATGGACTTTTCAAGCCGGAGTGACCCCGGCACCGCATTGCGGCAGTGGCAGGAACAGTGGGCCGTCCAGACGGCTCGCGAGGCCGCTCGCCCTCCAGGAGAGATGAGCTTGCAGGTACTCTCGCACGACACAGTCCTTTACCCGTCCGGCTCGGCGGACGGGTCGCCTGGCGCCTTGAAACGGCAGGCTGCCCGGGGTCCCTGCCGTTTCAAGGCGCAACATCGAAGGGGGCGCGGGGGAAGTCAATGACGTCCCCCGCCGGGGTGCGAGGCAGAGCCCTGCCCGTGGACGGGGCAGAAACGCCGGACGAGCACGAACGCAAGGAGATGTATGCATGCGGAAAGAACTGAAAGCACCGGTCCGTTGCGCGGTGGTCGGCTACGGCGCGGCGCACGTGTTCGGACGCGCGCACGGCCGCTGGATCGATGCCACGCCCGGCCTGAAATGGGCCGCGGTGTGCGACCGTGATCCGGAGCGGCTTAAGGCGGCCAAGGACGAGTTTCCGCAGCTCGAGACCTACTCGAGTCTGTCGGAAATGCTGGCCAAGGCGGACATCGACATGGTGTCCGTGGTCACGCCACACCACACGCACGCGCCGATCAGCATCGAGTGCCTGAACGCCGGCCGGCATGTCGTGTGCGACAAGGCCATGTGTCTGACCGTCGCCGAGGCGGACGCCATGATCGCGGCGGCGAAGAAGAACGACCGCACCCTGGCCATCTTCCACGCGCGCCGGCACGACGGTAATTTCCGGGCCATCAAGGAAGCGGTGCACAGCGGTCGGATCGGCGACGTGTTCCACATCGAACTGACCGCCGGCGGGTTCGGCAAGCCGCGCGAGTGGTGGTATGCGAAGAAGTCCCTGGGCGGCGGCGCCTTCTACTACTGGGGCCCGCACGCCATTGACTGGGTCCTGGATATGGTGCGTCAGAAGATCATCGGCTGCAACGGGTTCTATCATAAACTGGTGTGGGATGACGCCGACCAGGAAGACCAGGCCCGCGCCATTCTGCGGTTCGAGAACGGCTGCGTGGCCGACATCACCTGGTCGCACATCGCCGCGGTCGGCAAGCCGCTGTGGCGTGTCCTCGGCACCCAGGGCGGCATCATCGACACCGGCGCCGGCGGCAACAAAGGTTACCAGGAACTGCTCACCGGCCCGTCCGGCGGCAGTTTCCAGATGGTCACGATCAAGGACGGCAAGCGCGACGAGACGCAGGTGCCGTACAAGGAGTCCGACTGGCTGACGTACTACGTCGACATGGCGAACCACCTGTTGCACGGCGGCCCGGTTCCGGTCAGCGGCGAGGACGGCCGCCGCACCATCGCGGTGTTCGAAGCGTCCGAACGCTCGTCCGCTACCGGCCAGACCGAACCGGTCGCGTATGAGTGAGGGACGAGTGACGGGTGTCGGGTGTCGAGGGAAAAGGCAACACCCCCCTCCGACAGATCCGCCCGATCCCCTCTCCCCCTGAACCCTGACACCTGAAACCTCTTCCCCCTTGACACCCGACACGCGACACCCAACCCCGGAGTCACCCATGCTCACACCCGAGAAACTGACCGAGATGCTGCGACTCATGCGCCGGATCCGCCACTTCGAGGAGCGGCTCACCGGGATGTACGACTACACGAGCTACCTGAAGAAGGGCGACACAGCCGGCGACATGTACGACTTCGCCAGTAAAGGGATCATCCCCGGCGCGGTGCACCTGTCTATCGGCCAGGAGGGTGCCCAGGTCGGCATGTGCGCGGCGCTGGACCGGGACGACTACGTCACCAGCACACACCGTGGTCACGGCCACTGCATTGCGAAGGGCGCAGAACTCAAGCCCATGATGGCCGAACTGATGGGCCGCCGCGACGGCTACAGCCGCGGTTGCGGCGGGTCGATGCACATCTTCGCGCCGGAGCTTGGTTTGCTCGGCGGCAACGGCATCATCTGCGCACAGTTGCCGCTCGCGACCGGCGCTGCCTTCTCGGCCAAGTACCGGGGCACGCCGCAGGTGGCGGTAGCGTTCTTCAGCGAAGGCGCCAGCAACGAGGGCACCTTTCACGAGGCGCTGAACCTGGCCGCGCTCTGGAAGTTGCCGGTCATATTCCTGTGCGAGAACAACCTCTATGCCGCCACGACGCCGGCGGAAATCGCCCTGGCCAGCCCGGACGTGGCCGGTCACGCAGCCGGCTACGGCATCCCCGGCGAGATCGTCGACGGCCAGGACGTATTAGCCGTGTACGCCGTGGCGGAGAAGGCCGTGGCGCGTGCCCGCGCCGGTGCCGGGCCGACACTGATCGAGTGCAAGACGTACCGGTTCACCTCGCATGCCGGCGCCGGCAAAGGTCAGCACAACAACCCCGCCGAATTGGCCGAGTGGATTAAGCGCGATCCGATCACACTGCTGGAGGAACACCTGCGTGCCGACGGCATCATGACTGCCGCTGAACAGGAGGCCCTGAAGCAGCAGGTCCTGGCCGACGTCGAGGAAGCCGTTGTGTTCGCGAAGCAGAGCCCGTTCCCGAGCTTTGCCGAACTCCCCGTCATCCCCGGCACGGAATTGTGAGAAGGGACGAGGGTCGGGTGTCGGGAGTCGAGGGGAACAGCGGCACCCGATCCGACTGATCCCCCCTGACACCTGACACCTGACACCTGAAACCTACCCCCAACCCCTGAACCTTTGAACCCTGAACCCAGGAACCCTCCCCATGCGCCCACTCACATACACCCAGGCTTTGAGCGAAGCGATCCGCGAAGAAATGGAGCGCGACGAGACGGTATTCTCCATCGGCGAGGACATCGGCCCGGTGCGTAAGCGCGACGAACTGTGGGCGCAGTACCGCAAGAACCGCGTCTGGCAGACGCCCATCTCCGAGGCGGGCTTTGCCGGCCTGGCGGTCGGCGCGGCCATGACCGGGCTGCGGCCGGTCGCGGTCATCATGTACTGCGACTTCGTGACCTGCTGCATGGACCCGATCGTGAACCAGGCCGCGAAGCTGTACCTGATGTCCGGCGGCCAGATCAAGGTGCCACTGGTGATCCGGACCCCGGCTGGCGCCGGCACGCGCGAGGGCGGGCATCACAGTGGCAGTCTCGAGAGCTGGTTCGTGCACACGCCCGGGCTCAAGGTCGTTATGCCGTCCGACGCGTACGACGCCAAGGGCCTGATGAAGGCGGCGATTCGCGACGACGGCCCGGTCGTGTTCATCCAGCACCGGCTGCTGCACGGGTTGCCCGCGCAGTCGTGCCCCGACGGCGAGTGGATCGTGCCGCTCGGCCAGGCTGCCGTGAAGCGCGAGGGCAAGGACGTCACCGTGGTGGCCACGTCGTACGGTGTGCCGAAAGCGCTGGAAGCCGCGGCGACGCTCGAGGGTGAGATCAGCGTCGAGGTGGTGGACCCGCGCTCGCTCGTGCCTTTGGACTTGAAGACCATCCTCGCGTCGGTCGGCAAGACCGGCCGCCTTCTCGTGGTCCACGAAGCGCCGCGCCGCGGCGGCGTCGGTGCGGAGATCGTGCGCCGTGTGACCGAGGAAGGCTTCTCGCTGCTGAAGCGCGCGCCGAAAGTCCTCGGCGGCCTCAACACGCCGATGCCCTATAGCCCGCCGCTCGAAGACGCCTGCCTCCCGCAACCGAAGGATATCGTCAAGACCATCCGGGAGATGGTGGGGTGAGAGCGCGCGCAGGTGGCCAATGGGTGGTGCGGGAAGGGGGGATGACGAAGAACACTGCAAATGGCTGACAACGAGTACGCCACAACCGGCACGTGCAACGTGGTACGCCACACAGGGGGCTTGGGCAATCCCACTGGCAGCGTGCTCGCAAGGCTTAGCACGAAGGATAGCGCGCGAGCATCCCGTGCCTTGCACGATGTCGCCTACCGGACGCATTGGGGGCGGCGGCGGGACAGCGTCCGTTCGCCTGGCAGTCCCCGGGAGCCGCGTGGACGTGCCCGCTCTTTGTCCCGCACTTGGAGCCACTTCCCCAGTGACTTCTGGCTTTCCCCGGAAACACGACCGGCCAGGAGTCCCTCGACGCTAATGTCCTCGTCGAGGTCATCCCAGTGTACGCCTTCGCCGCCACCGATCAGCCTCCAATTGCGGCGCTCGGAAGCCGTTGCATGGAGCAATCGCGGGAACCACGCGAGGGGGACACCGATCGTGCGGCCATCGCTCAGTTCGACATTCAACGTGTCCGCCGTGGTGCTGATCCGCAGGGCACTCGGCACCTCGATCTCAACCAATGAAGTACTCATGCCAGGCCTCCTGCAGTCTCTCTTTGTGCCTGCAGACCATCCGGTGGATGTCGGCAATCTCCGCCCGGCTGAAGCCACCGCTCCTCGCCAGTCGAACGGGGTCAATCCAGAACTTTGCAGCCTTGCTCTCGCGCTCCACGTGAACGTGCATGGGCTCGTCGCGGTCCGTCGCGTAGAAGAACAACCGGTATGGCCCGTCGCGGAGTATTGTCGGCATGCGCGTCCTCTTGGCCCGCTGAACGTCACCTGCAGTATCACTCTAACCCCGGAACTGGACATGGGCAACATTCATCATCCCAAACTTGTGTTTTCCGTCCCGGTCGATTCCACATTTGCGGACTTCGCTGCCGCGCAATACGTTGTCGCATGCTGGGCGGCTGGAACGGCTAGGGGGCTGTCGGAATGCCCCTCCAAATCAGGCCAGAACGTCGCAGGGCTCAGTCTCGTAGTCCCGCCTTCAGGCGGTCCGGGTGGCGCGTGGTCTGCGGCGAGGTCCCAGACGGGGACCGCCTGAAGGCGGGACTACGAACCTGATCGCGCGAGGGGCCAACGTCTGCGTCCACAAGGGGCAGAGAAACCACATGGCATCCAGGATCACAACACTCGCCGCAGGCTGCGTGTGCTGGCTGCTGGCACTGGCGCCCCTGCTTGCGGCTGAGGACCTGGCGTACGACCTGGCCAAGGTCAAGGGCATCGAGTACTACCGCGGTCCCGACTCCGGGCGCGCGCTGCTGAGCCGGAACGGGTTCGTCGTGGTGCCGCACTACTCGCACCGCATCTTTGCGCCGTACTTCGAGGAGAACCTGCCGCACTACGTCACCACCGACTCGGTGCACCAGACGTTCCACACCATCTTCGAGGACGAGATCAAAAACATGGAGACAGCGTTCGCGGCCGAGGTCGCCGCTCTGAGCCGGGACATGCTGGCGCAAGTCCGCGAACTCCGCAGCAACGCGGGCGGACTGAGCGCGCCGGAGGCGGGCGCCGCGGACCTGGCCGAGGCGTACTTCGCGGTCGCCACGACCCTGATCGCAGACAAGCCGGATGCCCTGCCTGACCCTGCGAGTCCGGCCGCTCAGGAACTCCGGCTGATCGACGCGGCCAAGGGTATTGCCGTGTCGCCGGGGTTCGGGTACAAGCTCGACTACTCGCAGTTCAAGCCGCGCGGGTTCTACACCGAGACGCCGGTGTTGCAGCGCCTCTTCCGCACCATGAGCTGGTACGGGAACGCCGCGTTCCGGCTCGAGTCCGACCGCGAGACCCGGGCGGCACTGCGGATAGCTCAGGCGTACGCGCAGTGCCCGCCGGCCCAGGAGCGCTGGCGTAAGCTCGACCGCGTCTACACGTACTTCATCGGTCGGTGCGACGACCTGACCCCGGACGAGTATGCCACGGTCCTCAAGCGCCTGGCGGACCTCAAGCTCCCGGACCTGATCGCGTCGTTCCGCGTCGAGGCGGCTTCGCTGCGCAATCCGACCGTCAACTCGATGGTCCTGGACCCGGGCCAGATGCAGGACTGGCCCGCGCACACCAAGGGCCTGCGGTTCTTCGGCAATCGCGCGCTGCCGGACAGTCAGGCGCTGGTCGAACTGACCGACCCGAAGGTGCCGGGCCGCGCGTTCCCGTGCGGCCTCGACGTCCTGACCGCGAACGGCTCGAAGCGGGCTGCCGAGCTCGCGGCCGCGCGGCCCGACAGCCGCATGCCCGGCTACGCCGAGGGCATGGCCCGCGCTCGCGTGCTCCTCGACGCGGTCAAAGCGGACTCCGCACCGACGCAGTACGCCGAATTCCTGCGGCTGGCCGATAGCGTGACCGCGCCGCCGCTCGAGAAGGCCCCGCCCTTCGCCCGCACCACCGCGTACGCCGACAAGAACCAGATGACCGCCCTGGCCATGTGGGCCTCCATGCGCCACGCCTGGGTGCTGCAGGCGAAGCAGTCGTTCGCTGCCCTGTGCTGCCACGACGAGAAGAAGATTCCCGGCTACGTCGAACTCAACCCGGAGTTCTTCCGCCGGATGCGGATCGTGCTGCAGGGCACCATTGCGGCATTGCGAAACGCGGAAGGCGCCGACATCAAGCGGCTCGAAGCGTTCGACACTCTGGTGCGGCAACTCACCACGGTGGTCGACAAGGAGCGTAAGGGCGACCCGTTCACGCCTGAGGAGGTCAAGCTGTTGGAGGAGTACGGCTACCACCTGTCCGCGCTCCAAGGCTTTCCGAGCAACTACAATGCCGATGGGACCATGCCGTGGATGGCACTCATCGCCGACGTACACTCAGAGAGGCAGTCGGGCAAGTGCCTCGAGGTCGGCACGGGTGGCGGCATGCCGATGTATCTCATCATTGAATACGACGGTGTGCCGCAGTTGCTCATCGGTGGGGTCTACTCGTACTGCGAGTTCCAGCAGCCGATCAGTGCACGCCTGACGGACGAGGAGTGGCGCGGTATGTGGGCCAGCGGCCACATGCCCGCGTTGCCGGCGTGGACAGCGTCGTTCATGCCGGGTTTTGACGCCGCCGCGGTGATCGCCCGGATCAGGAACGGCGAGTTGGTCGAGGAAGCGCCGTTCGTGAACACGCCCGAACTGGACGCGTTCCTCGAGAGGGCATTGCGTCCCGACGGCGCACTCGCCGGCAAGGTGAACTATTGTTGGGCCTTCCGGCTTGCAGCTCAACGGCTGGGGCACAGGATGGCCCCCGTGCTCCTGGAGGCGCTTGGCCATCCCGAGTTCTGGGCGATGGCTGAGAAGGCGTACATGGGCGACTCCCGGAACACCGCCGAAGTGGTGATTCCGTCGATCATCGAGGACCATGATATACCTGCGCTGGTCAAGATCGCTCTCGGGGAGGACGGAGATGCGGCGTGGTTCGTCCAACTGGTTGTCGAGCAGAACCCCCCGGTCTATGAAACCGGCATTCCTACGCAGGCCGCACGCGCCAAGATGATCGAGAGATTGGCCGTGGCGCTGTTTGAGGCAGCGGCAAAGAAGGGGAAGAGCGCCTTGTCCCGGGTCAACATCGCGATGTGGGTCAACTGGTATGCCTCCAAGGACATGACACCTGCGCTCCTCACGTTGTGGCGGCGTTACCCGGACAGTGCAGACAAGAGCCAAGCCGTCGCTGCGCTTGCCGACATCTGGCGCAATGCACCCGCAGAACCTGGACACGGCCCGCGGTTGCCCACCACGGCGACGCCGGAGGACCTGGCGCGCTGGGAAGCAGAGATGCGGCGCATGACTCTGTCAACACTGAAAGCCGGGGATGACTACGCGGCGGACGATGCGGCGGAACTGGCCGCGGTCTTGCACATGCCGGAAGCCGTGCCGCACATTGCGAAGTGCGCCGCAGCGAACAACAGCTCCGGCAAGGCGGTGACGGCTCTGGTCATGATCGGCACGGACGCGGCCATCGCGGCCTTGGCGAATCTGCCGTTGCCCAGGGTCGATGGCAAGTCCGGCGCCGCGGCGGAGTACGTCCGCACGCTTGGCCAGACCCGGTCGCCACGCGCCGTGGCGCGACTGCGCGCCCTGCTGACCAATACGGCCGATGCCGGGTCGGCGCGGGTCTGCGACCTGGCCGCGCATGCCTTGTCGCTGGCAATCCCCCCCGGGCCGGGATTCGACATCTGCGCGTTCGTCGAGCAGCGCGACGTCAAGATCAAGGAGTGGCAGGAGTACTTGGGCAAACAACCCGCGCCCGGCGGCGGACCTTAGCCGGGGGTTATGGCGACGCGGCGCCCGGACCGCGTGAACGCGGGATTACAAGCCTGGCGAGTCGCGTTTCCAGGGCATGTCGATCTGCCGTGCACAGAGCGCTGACGCCAGACGCCGTCCCCTGGAGCGCCCGCGTCTCGCGGGCTGCCTTGTTGGGGCGTGGCGGTCTGCCGCGAGCCAGGTGGTCCGAAGAGGTGTCAGCGTGTCCTGGCGCGTTGGCACGTATCCGCAGGGCAACGCCCGGCGCCGCTCGCTGAAGCGTCGCTGCCACTTCCGCCTGAAGGGCGGGACTCAGACTGGGAGAGATGCGACAACGTGAACTCGATCGCAGAGGCGTCTTCCCATGTCTTCCCTGACACCCGAAACCTGAAACCTGGTCCCCCTGAACCCTGAACACGAACACCCATTCCCCCTCCGACATCCGACACCCTGAAACCCCTGAACCTCTGAACCCCGGAACCTTCCCATGAAATCCCTTGTCATCACTTTCCCCGCACCGCGCAAGGTCGAGTTGATCGAGCAGGAGATTGGCGATCCCGCGCCGGGCGAGATCCTCGTGCAGACGCTCGTCAGCCTGATCAGCACCGGCACGGAAGGCATTTGTTTCCGCGGCGATTTCGATGCGAACTCGTACTGGGGCCAGTTCATGCGGTATCCGCACTATCCCGGGTACAGCAACGTCGCGCGCGTCACCAAAGTCGGCCAGGGTGTCACGCAGTACCAGGAAGGCGACCGCGTGTTCAACGTTTCGTCGCACCGGCAGTATGCGCGCGTGCCGGTCGACCACCCCAAGTCCGCCAAGTTGCCCGAGTGCACGGCCGACGAGGATGCGACTTGGTCGTGGCTGACCGTGGTCACGCAGACCGGCGTGCGGCGCGCCGAGCAGGTCATGGGCGAGACGGCGGCGGTGCTCGGGCTTGGCCCGCTCGGGCAGCTCACGGTGCAATACCTGCGCCTGATCGGGCTGCGCGAAATCATCGCCATCGACACCGTGCCGGAGCGGCTTGACATGGCCGTGGCGCACGGCGCCACGGCGGTGTTCCGCGGCAGCGCGGCGGATGCGGAGCCGTTTGTCACCGAGCGCACGAACGGGCAGCGCGCCGATGTGGTCTACGACGTGACCGGGCACGACAGTGTCTTCGCGCTGGCACAGAAGCTGACCCGGACCCTCGGCACCGTGGTCCTGATCGGCGACGCGCCGCACCCGTCGCAGCAGCACCTGACGCACGACGTGGTCCGGCGCCAGCTCAAGATCGTGGGCACGCAGAACGATTTCCTGCCGCCGCAGCACGCGCACTGGTGCGCGGCCAAACAGATCCCGCTGTTCTACCTGTACCTGCACCGTGGCCAAATGCGCGTCTCCGATCTGGTCAGCCACCGCTTCGCGCCGGCCGACGCCGCGCAGGCCTACGCGCTGCTCGAGGAACGCCGCGGCTCGACCCTGGGCGTGGTCTTCCACTGGCCGACGGGCGCTTGAGCGCACCGTGAATCGTCAGCAGCTCGCGGCCGACGATCCGGCCGATCATACGGGAGTGAAACTGACCGTAACGCACCCAGAGCCCGCGAGGACGCGGGCGCTCCAAAGACGGTGCACATCCAAACTGGAGCGCCCGCGTCTTCGCGGGCTCTGGGGCCGCAGTTTCATGGGAGTGAAAGGTGCAAAGCGGAGTGGCGCTTCCAAGGTGGAGGCCAGGTCTCCCGGCCTGGCCTGGTTCGGCCGCTTCACTCCATCGCGCCGGGTCAGGAGGCCCGGCGCCCACCTTTCATTCCGGATTTCCTCACCACGCGATGGCGATGTATACTACCGGTCAGTCTTGCAGGACTCTGGACCTGTCGACCTCGCTTTGGACTGCAGTTCAGTCCGACGCAGACGAGTAACGACGGTCGGAGTCCAACGCGCGTCTGTTGTCCGGCGAAACTGCCATCAGTCGAGGCGTCTTCCGAAAGCCTCCCGGATCACTGGAGCCCCCATGTCAAGCCCGCTCCGCCCGCCCGGCCTTACTCAGGTCCGTTACGTCTTGCACTGCCTGCTGTTCCTGCTGGCTCTTGCCCTGCCGGTAGCCGGCGCCGAGTATTACCCCACCGGCTGCCGCCGCGCCACGCCCGAGGAACGGGCGTACTACCGCAGGATCTTCACGAGCCTGGACCTCGTGCAACCGAACCGGCTCGGCCTGCAGCGGATCAACGCACAGCGCCACGCCCGCCACGAGAAGTCACTCACACCCCACGACATCTCGACACAAATGGAGACGGCAGGGCGCAGCAACGACCCGTTCGCGCGCGACCTGCCCGCGGCGGTGGACAACAGCCAGCTCAAGTACTTCCCGCCCATCCGCAGTCAGGGCGTCATCGGATCCTGCGCCGCGTTCGCGATCACCTATTACGTCATGACCTACATGACGGCGCTGGCGCGCGACTGGGACGTGACCGACAGCGGCGACGCCAACAAGTTCTCGCCCCACTTTACCTATAACCTCAACAACCGTGGCTCCAACGACGGCGCCTACATCCAGGCGGTGCTGCAAACGCAACTCCTCCGCGGCTGCCCAACCTGGGACGTCTGGCCGTATGAGGGCGCCCCGTCCCAGCTTCGCGACTGGCCCACGACAGCGGACGTCTGGCGCAACGCCGCCGGTTATCGCATGCAGGAGGTGGGCGAGGCGACGCCGGAGCAAGTCAAGGGCTTGCTCAACAACGGCTACCTGGTCACCACCCAGGACCTGCCCTATCACTGGCGCTATCTCCTGACCAAGGACAATCCAGCCAGCAGCGCCGATGACGCGGTGTTTGGCCAGGGCTGTGTCTCTGACAGCAATGCGCCACCGGATCCTGCCAACCCGTACTTCGATCAGGGCCACGCCTTGGCGGTCGTCGGCTATAACGACGCGGTCTGGATCGACCGCAACGACGACGGTCTGGTGGACACCGACGAGACCGGCGCGTACAAGGTGGCCAACTCCTGGGGCACGCACTGGGGCAATGCCGGGTTCATGTGGATTTCGTACTCGGCATTCAATACCAGTGACGGCCTGTACTGGACCACGGCGCGCGCCAGCTACAGCCCATCGTTGCTGGCGGAGGTCACTCTTGGCCAGTCGGTCAGGAGCGAGTTGGGCGTCAGGCTCGGGACTGCGGCCACGACGGCGACCGAACTGACGCAGCGCACCACAGGCGTTGTCGACTGCTACGACCTGTTCAACTACCGGCAGGGCGACTACTCCTACAGCGGCACGTTCGCGATCGACCTCACGGACCTGCGGCCGACCGCCGACGCCGAGACCCGTTTCATCCTCGAACTCGAAGACACCATTCACTTCACGAACACCCGGCTGGAGGCGTTCCGTATCGTTGACGCTGCCGGCGGCGAGCGGGCTGTGCCATCATTGAATGTGCCGTTCAGTTTCGATGCCGCAATGCTGAACTTCTACGTCGACACTGCGCTCGCGCCGGTGCACCGCATGGTGCGTGTGCCGGCCAGCGGCGTGGTCTACTACGGCGGGACCGTACACCCGGTGACATGGGAGACCGTGGACGGGCTTGGTGCGGTGCGGTTGTCGCTGTACAAGGGCGGTGCATTCGTGCGCGACATCGCCGCGTCGACCGCCAACAGCGGCACGTATGAGTGGACCGTCCCGGCTGACCTGGCGACCGGCAGTGACTACACCGTCCGGATTGGCACCCCGCAGCGCCGGGCCGACGACGACACCAGCGACGCCTTCACGATCAACAACGAACTCCATGGCTTCGCCTGGTCTGAGGTCCCCGACTGGGTCGAGCAGGGCAAGCCGTTCGCGGTGACCGTGACCGCGCGCAACGCGGCGGGCACGACACTGCCGAACTATGCCGGGACACCCACACTCACCGGCATGACGGGCGACACGCGCGACGTGGGCGACAGCGCGTCGCCATGGGTCATTCCCGAGCACCAGCCCATGGCCGACCGCCTGCCGTGGGAGTACCCGGTCGGGCTCCGTTACAAGGTGGCCCGCACCCAGTCCATCCTCACCGCCGCCGAACTTGGCCACCTGCCGGCGGCCATCACCGGTCTCGGTCTGAATTTCACCCAACTCCCGCCGTCGGGTTTCGGGCTGTTCGCCGTGCGGCTGCGCCACACCCGGCTCGAGAGCTACACGGAAGACGACAGACTGCTCGGCGCCGATGGGTGGACGACCGTGTACAATCCTGCCCTCGGGCATGGCTTCTGGCTGCCGGGCCAGCAGACGGTCACGTTCACGACGCCGTTCGCGTACGACGGTCAGCGGAATGTAATGATTGATATCGCCTGCTCCGCAAACACTTACAGTCCAAGCAGCCCCGGCAAGGTGGCCGCCACCGACTACGCGTCCGTTCGCACTCTGTACGCCTTTGACGAGTACGTGAAGTACGGCAGTCCCCTGGCCTGGACCGACCTCGCCTTTGTCGAGCAGCAACCCCCGTACCTGCCCTTCCTCCGCCCGGCCCTGACCGTGCCTAACTACCGTCTGCACATGGCCCCGCACTCCTTGCCCGTCTACCCGACAACCATCACGTTCACCGCCGGCCAATGGAGCGGCGACGTGGCCGTCCTGAAGACCGGGAACCTGGTGGGGTTGATGGCGGACGCCGGTGGCGGCGCCGTGGGGCGCAGTCCGCGCTTTGCCGTCACGCCCCAGGCGGGCTCGGCGCTGGTCCTGGCCCTGGACAGCACGCGCATCGCGGAGAACGGCGGGACCACGACCGGGACCGTCACACTGCCGGCCTCGACGCGGGGCACCACAGTGGTGTACCTGTCCAGCGACGATCCGGCCGTGGCAACCGTCACGCCCGCGACGGTCGAACTGTCGAGCCGTGCGGTGCGCGCCACCTTCACGATCGCTGCGGTCGACAACGGGACACAGGTGTCGACCGACCCTGTCGTGGCGATCCGCGCCGGCGCTGCAGGCTATGCCAGCGCCGCTCAGGACCTGACCGTTGTCGACGACGAGACGCCCACCTACCTGCTGCGCGTCTGGTACGGTTCGAACCTGACGGACGGAGACGGAACGTTCTACTACCGCGCCGGCAGCCAGGTGGAAATCCAGGCCTTTGGTCCAGAACCCGGAAAGGTCTTCGACCGCTGGGTGGACGACACGCTGTATTCGAGTGAAGAGACGAATCGCGTGCAGTTCGCCGCCGCGACCGCGCCGAAAACGACGATGACCGTGGGGGTCGGGCAGTACTCCTTCAACAGCGTCACGGCGACCTACACGGATGCCCCTGCGGGCAAGTACACGATTCGGATCAACGAAGGCTTCGACCTGACGGCCCAGGCCTGCTACGATCCCGGCGCCCTCGTGATGATCCGCGCCGCATTGCCGCCCACCGGCATGGTCTTCTCGCACTGGTCGGGTGACACTCAGTACCTGGCCGCCGTCAACCGGCCCACCACCCAAGTCACCATGCCGACGGCCCACGTGGAGGTCGCGGCCAACTGGAAGACCGCGCCCGCGACCCTTTTCAATCTCACGGTAGGCAACGCCACGGGAAGCGGCAGCTATCGCGCCGGCACGGTAGTGCCCATTGCCGCGAACGTGACGGCTGAAACCGTCTTCAATCGCTGGGAAGGCGACACGGGATTCATTCTCGACCTCACGGCTGCCACGACTTCCTTTGTCATGCCGGAAGCCGACGCGGCCGTCCATGCGGTCCTCGATCCCGTGGTGCAGTTGACCGTGTCGGTCCTGCCAGCGAACAGCGGCACAACGACCCCGTCCGGAACCATGAAACTGGAATCCGGCGCGCAGGTGGCCCTCACGGCCACGCCGGTGAGTGGGGCCTATTTCGTGCAGTGGCGGGTCGATGGAACAGGGATCGTCGAGGATCCCTGGAAGGCCGCCACCCTTCTGACGTTGACCGGAACAACGACCGTGACCGCCGAGTTCTCCGCCGTCCCGGCAGTGCCTCTGCGGGCCGGATGGAACACCGTGGCCCTGCCGCTGAGTCCGGCCGATACGACCGCCGCGACCGTGACGGCGGGGATTGCCGATGCCCTTCTCGGCGTCTACACGCAAGACGGCACCGGGAACTGGCTCGAGTACAAACCGGCAGGGGGAAGGGCCAATACTCTGGGCCGACTCGAGCCGGACAAGGCATACTGGTTCAACATGCGCGAGGACGCCCTGCTTCGGCTCACCAGCGCGGCGCCGGCACCCGAGCCGGTGGTACGCCTCGATGCGGGCTGGAACTTCCACGGCCGCAGCCGGACGGGCGCTGAAGCGATCTCTGACGCGCTGGCGTTCATCGACGGCCAGTACTCGGCGGCCTGGGCGTTGTCCGACGGCCGCTGGCGCCTCTACGACCCGGCACAACCGCTGTTCAGCGACCTCGATACCCTGAACACAGGTGTCGCGTTGTTCATCCGGATGAACCTGGCCCAGGATAACACCGCACCGGTGGCCAGGGCGACGGTCCCGCAGACGATGGCCGTCGGCGCACCTGTCGCACTGGACGGCAGCGACAGCTTCGACGTGGACGCCAATGCGCTGACGTACGTGTGGAGCCTGACCGCGGAGCCTGGCGGCAATACCGCCGCCATCCAGGACCCGACACGCGCTGTGGCCTGGTTCACCGCGGGCATCCCGGGCGATTACACGTTCCAGCTCCATGTCGGTGACGGCCAGGCCACCGACACCGTGTCCGTCACCATCGCCGCGTCTGCGCCCGAAGAGGATGCCGACGGCGACGGTGTTCCCGATGCCCAGGACGCGTTCCCCAACGATCCTCTCGAGTTCCTCGATTCCGACCACGACGGGACCGGCAACCTGGCGCAGCTTGACGAGGACGGGGACGGCACTCCGGACACCGCCGACTTCATGCCGTTCGACGCCGGCAGTACAGCGTATCCCGAGACCGTGGAGACGGAAGCCAACGATACGGTCGCGGCCGCCGATGCGACAGGCCACGCCTGTCCCGTGCGTTTCACGGGCGCCATCCAGGCACCCGGCGATCGCGATGTATTCTCATTCCTGGCCACCGAAGGGGATCGGGTCTGCGCCACGCTGACCACGCTGTCGACGGACTTCCAGCCGCGGTTGCGCCTGCTTGACGCCAATGGCCTGAATGGACTCCCGGCCGCGCTCACCATCGGGCCAACGAACCTCTTCCAGGTGGTCGTCCTGGCCGACATCCGCAGCACCGGAGTCTGGTATGTTCAGGTCGACGATGCGGCAGGCGACGGCGATGCCGCTTTCGCTTACACGGTCGACGTCTTCACCGACGCGGACGGCGACGCGCTGGACGACAACCGCGAACGTGCGCTGGGCATCCGGCCCGATACGCCGGACAGCGACGGCGACAGTGTCCCAGACGCCGCGGAAATCGCCGGCAACCACGACCTCGACGGTGATGCCGTTCCCAATTGGCTCGACCCCGACTCGGATGGCGACGGCATTCCGGACGCTGTCGAAGGCCCCGACGACACGGATGGCGACGGGACCGCCGATTTCCTCGACACCGACTCGGACGGCAACGGGATCCCCGACGCCACCGAGGCCGGAGCCAGTCCGGCGCGTCCGCTCGATACCGACCTGGACGGCGCGCCGGACTTCCTCGATCCGGACAATGACGGCGACGGGCTCCTCGATTCCGACGACCTGGAGCCGTACCTGGCGCTGGCGCCCGGCTACAGCGTACTCGTGGAGACGCTGCAAGTCGATTTTGGCAACGGCCAGACGCTGATCGGAATGGCACGCCCGGGCGATACGCTGGGACTCACGGGCAGCGGGTTCACCTCGACGCGGACCTCGACACGCGTGTTGTTCCACACGACGCGCGGCGACACGCTCAGCGTAACGCCGCTTGCCGCCACGGCCACGAACATCACCGTCAAAGTACCCTTGGATCGGGATGACCTCGACGGTGTCGCGGTGCTGGTCGATGACTCGGTCCTCTCGCACCGCGCCCCCCTGCGCCTGCTCACCGCCACGGCCCCGGTCCTGCTGGGACAGAGCGACGACGTGCTGACCGTCGGCGCCACGCTGACCCTGGCGGGAGTCAACCTGGGCGCGGTCGAGTCCGTCGTCTTTGGCGACCTGGCGGTCAGCCCGGACACGGTCTCGGCCACAGAGGTGACGGTCACGCTGCCGGTACCGGCAGCGTCCGGCGACGTCTTTGTGACCGGGGCGCGCGGCGAGACCAGCAACACGCGGTACGTCCAGATCAACCGTCCCATCGCCGCCGTTGTGTCCGTCCCTGCGAACGGCACGGTGGCGGTCACCGACGTGCGTGTCCAGTGTGCGGCCATTCTCGCTGAATTGACGCCCGATGCGCAGGGCCACGTGTCCGTGCTGGCCAACGGCGCCGATGTGGACTACGTCAAGGCCCTGGTCCGCGAAGACACCGTGCGCGGCGCCGACTATCGCCTGGGCATCCATCTGATGGCCGCAGTCTTCCCCAGCGACGTGGCGGTGACCGTCGACGTGGCCTCGACCGCCGTCGCCCTGACTTTGCGGGAGGCCGCGGTCCTCGACCGGGTTGCCCCGGACTCCTGGGCCGCGGCGCGGTACCTGGTCCGGGCGCTGCCCGACGTCCAGGCGCTGATGACCCTCCTGGAGGCACAACTGACCGCCGCCCCGTTCTTCCTCACGGCCAGCTACGCATCGGCCGAGTACGTGACGGCCCTGATCGCGGCTTGCGAGGCAGCCACCGCGGCGGTGTCAAACGCGGTGGCTTCAGGCCTGCTCACGGCCGCCGCGCCGCCGGCCGGCGGCGCCGGGCGCGGCCGTGAGCCCGAATACACCAACCCGCCGAACATTGCCCCGGAGGGCGAGCAGTTCGACATCATGGTCAAGGCCTATGGCGAGACCGGCTACCTGGCGGTCGAGAATGACACGCAGATGTACCTCAGCAGCATGTTCCTCGACCGCAAGGACGGCAAGACCGTCCTCATCCCGCACGTGACCTCCGTGGCGGACCCGGAAATGATCGGGCCGCAGGGCTGGGGATTCGCCTTCTGGGCCGGCGAGAAGGCGTACGAACAGGCGAACGCGCGGCTGAAGAACTGCAAGGTTGCCGTGTGCACGCCGGGCGTGCTGCCACCGGCCGGGCCGCCCGACGTGGCCAGTTACCTGCTGCAGCGCACGTTTGTCGAACGGATTGTCCTGCCGCCGATCAACGCGGTTCTGGGCGCAAGGTTCCCGGCCGCACCCATGTTGACGATCCTGCGCGACAACATCCCGAATTTCACCGTCACCATGTACCAGACGACGAAGACCGGGGACGTCCGCGGCGCGTTCATGACCGTGCTCAACGCCCTGGTCGACGACGTCACCGGTGGCGGCAATATTCCCAAGGCGATCGCGAACTACTACGGCGGCGATAAACTGATCGAGGAGGCCGAGAAAAAGCTGGCCAAGACGGTGGCGGCCTCACTCCTGCCCGGCGTCGGCTGGGTGGCGGTGGCACTGCAGAATGCCGACAAGATCAGTGCCGGCACCGGGGTCGGCCTCTGTATGGTGGATCTGCTGGGCACTCCGGGTCAGGTCGAGTTCGACGTCGTCTGGAACATGGAGATCACCGAGGTGGACCCGCCCGTGGTTAAGGATCACAAGGACTACGAGGACCAGCGGATCGTGATCTGGGGCGCCGGGTTCGCGCCGATCAAGAAGGGCGTCTGGCCGTTCAATGACCGGGTCGTCCATCCGGTGGTGCGATTCATCGACACCGGCGAGAACGGCGCCCCGCCCATCGATGTCCCCCCAGCCATGACGTACGAGGCGGAGGACTGGAGCAAGAGACGAGGCATCCCTCTGTACGACGCCGACCACATCGTCGTCATGCTCGACTGGCGCTACCGCAAGTCGGTCGTTGGTCCGGTCACCGTCAAGGTGATCCATGATGAGGGCGCGATCGAGGCCGAACTGCCCGACGCCATGCAGAAGGCGAGCCTGACACTCTCCGCCAAGGGCCGGTTCCAGCACCCGGACTACCCGAACAACGGCGGCCGCCAGACCGTTGCCGGCGCCGTGCCGGTTGCGAAGTGGAGCATCATTGACCTGACGGCCAACCCCGCCACCCCGTTCCCGCTTTTGGCCTGGGAAGACTACCAGGTCTCCTTCGCGGATGAGGACGGTGAGCGCGTTCTCGGCGAGGTCGCCATCCCGATCACCAGCAATCTGATCAGTGTGTTCCCGCCGGAGGACGTGGGCGACGGCGACCTGATCCTGAGCTACAAGGAGACCGGGCCGAACGGGAAGATCACCTGGCACCACTCGCAGCCGGTGCCTCTCGATGTCCTGGGCTGGGATATTGCGATCAACTTCGGCGACGACAACTGGCCGCCCAGCCAGTGCTTTGCCGCCTACCTCGACTACGGCACGCGCTACGAACGACTGCTGTACGAAACGCCGGAGCCCGTTCAGAACCTGCCGCCGTCCGTGCAACGGTACTTCGTGGACTCGGGCTGGCACTCCTTCACCATCGTCGGCGGCCGCTCGATCGTCGCCCCCGAAGACGAAGACTGGCAGTTCTATGGCGGCGTGGCATGGATGGTTCGCGACCCGTTGTTCCTGCGCGGCTACGCGCAACCGGGGGACTACTGGACCGGGTGGTTCGAAGCCGGCCCCCCGAACTCGTTCACCGTCGTGGGCCGCCGCGGCGTCGACCAGCCGCGTGACGTAACCTCCTTGCGGACACTGTCCGTTGCCGCCGCCTGCGGCGTGACGCCCGACGACGTGCGCACCGGTGCGGCCGAGGAGATCCTCGCGCCGCGGGATGGCGGCGGCAGGGCGGCCGTCGAGCTGGCGCCCGAACTCCTCGCCGAACTGCGCGCACTCAAACGCGACAACACCCTCGTACCTTTGCCGGCACGGATCGGCGGCACGCTCAGCGACTTGGGCCGCGCACAGATCACGGATGGAACCGGCTACAGAATTTGGGTCACCCGGCTGGACGGGACCGCCCTGGCGCCGCAGGCCGAATGCATCGGCCTCACGGAAACCGACTGGTACCTGCTGGACATTCCACTCCAGGATACCGTGACGCAGCCAGCCGGCGTGCTCGTCGGCGAGACGGTCGTCATCCACGTCGCCAAGGATGGCCAGGAACTGGACCTGAGCGCCCCGGCGAACGGCCAGATCGTCGTTGCTGGCTCGGCGTCGACCACCCGCGTTGACCTCGTACTACGCCAGGACACGGTCCAACTCGGGATTGCGCCCGGATGGAACCTGCTCTCGCTTCCCTTCGCGGTGAATGCCAGCCCCGCCGAGATTCTGAAGCAGGACCGTGCCACTCTCTACAGCGGTCCGGTCTGGATCTGGGACGACCCAACCCAACGGTACGTCAGGGTCACCGACTCCTTCCCAGCCAATACCGGGTTCTGGGTGTACGGTGCCACCGGCCAGGCTGAGGTGACCGACGGTATTGCCGGGTTCCGTGCCGCGGGCAATACGCTGCCGCTCCGGGCGGGCTGGAATCTGATCGGGGTCAGCCGTGACATCGACGTTCCCGATGGCGTGATCGCATACGAGCATTCCGGCGGGCAGTACGTGCGCGCCACTCATTTCGCGGTGGGGCGCGGCTACTGGATTTTTACGCGCGACGCCGGCACGCTCGAACTCATCGGGCGCTGAGTGCGGGACCGGCCGACCCGACACCGGTTCGTCCTGGCATGCTCGCCTGCGATGCACTATGGTGCTATGCGGTTTGGAGCCACGAGGAGGGTCATCCCGAGATGAGACACAAGCATCTTTGCACCGGACTCATGGCCGCGTGCGTGTTCACCTGGTGTCTGGGCATTGCGGAAGCGCAACCGGTTCAAGGCGGAGGGCAGACCATGACAGCGGACTTCTACGTGGCCGTGGATGGGAACGACGCCTGGTCAGGCAAGCTGCCGGCGGCCAATGCAGACCGCACAGACGGGCCGTTCGTTTCGTTACGCCAGGCGCGGGACGCCGTCCGGGCGCTCGAGAAGACGCGGCCGATCACCGTCCTGGTGCGCCGCGGCACATACCGGCTGGACGAAGCATTCACGCTCGGACCGCAGGATTCCGGCACGGCCACGGCGCCGGTCACGTATGCCGCGTATCCCGGCGAAACGCCAGTGTTCAGCGGCGGTCGCGCCATTCGCGGGTTTCAGCAGCAAGGCAACCTTTGGGTTGCGAACCTCGCAGCGGCGGGTGAATGGCAACGCCCGTTCCTCGAGCTGTTCGTGAACGGCCAGCGCCGGCCGCGCGCCCGCGCGCCGAATACCGGGTTCTTCCGCATGGAAGGGCCGCTGCCTCCCACCAAGGGCGCCGACGGCAAGGACGTACCGGACAAGACCGGGTTCCGGTTCAACCCCGGCGACATCCAGAACTGGGCGCGGTTGGGCGACGTGAACATCGTGCTGATTCACTCGTGGGAGACCTCGATTCACCCCGTGAAGGCCGTGGATCTTGAGGCGAACGTCCTGAAGTTCCCGGCGCTGCTCAAGGAGTGGTGGGGAGTTGGTCACTGGGAACGCCAGGGGCGGTATTTTGTCGAGAACGCACTCGAACTGCTCGACCAGCCCGGGGAGTGGTACCTGAACCGCGACACGAACGAACTCAGCTACATGCCGATGCCGGGTGAAACGCTCGACACGACCGAGGTCGTGGCGCCGGTCCTGACCGAGTTTGTGCGGATTCAGGGCGATGCGGCCGCCGGGCTGGTCGTGGAGCACGTGCACATCAAGGGCCTCACGTTTCACCATGCCGATTGGATTCTGGATCCGGCCGGCAACAGCAACACGCAGGCGGCGGTCGACGTGCCGGCGGTCGTCACCGCCGGCGCGGCGCGGAACTGCAGCATCGAGGACTGCGAAGTCGGGCACATCGGTAACTACGGGATTTGGTTCCGGCACGGCTGCAAGGACTGCACGGTGTCCGGGAACCACGTGTTCGACGTCGGCGCGGGCGGGATCCGCATCGGCGAGGCACGCATGGCCAAGGATGACGCGGGTGAGACCAGCCACACCGTGGTGCACGGCAACTACATCCATCACTACGGCGAGATCTACGCCGGCGCGGTCGGCATCTGGGTCGCGCAGAGCAGTCACAACTGGATATCACACAACGAGATTCATGACGGCTACTACACCGGTATCTCGACCGGGTGGAACTGGGACAAGTCGCCGTGCCGTACGCTGCACAACACCATCGAGTTCAACCACGTCCACCATGTCGTGCGCGGCATGTTGAGCGACGGGGCCGGCATCTACACGCTCGGAACTCAGACCGGGACGGTGATTCGGAACAACAGTTTCCACGACATCTTTCCGTACCTGGGCGATCCGACCATGGCCTGGGGCATCTACTTCGACCAGGGCACCAACGGCATCACAGCGGAGAATAACGTCGTCTACAACACCCTGACCGGCGGGCTGATGAACACCGGGCAGTCGGACAACATCGTGCGCAACAACGTGTTTGCGTTCAGCGGCTGGCAGGCGGTCTGGCGTTGGAAGCGCGACGATACGGGCGGCCCGAGCACGGTCGAACGCAACATTTTCTACCTGACGCAGGGCGACCTGTTCCACGCCGACGGCGGCGTGTCCGACGCGGAGACGAAGTGGGACCACAACCTGTACTGGCGCACCGACGGCGAACCGTTGATGTTCTACGACTTCACGTTTGACGAGTGGCGCGCCAAAGGCATGGACCGGGCCGCGGTCGTCGCCGACCCGCGGTTCGCGGACCCCGCAAGCGGCGATTTCAGCCTGAAACCGGACTCGCCGGCCCTGGCGCTGGGCATCACGTCCATCGACATGAGCGCGGTCGGGTTGCCCCGCGACTCGCGGTGGTTCGGGAAGACGTCGCCCCAGGCCACGACGGTGCTGCCGCCGTTGCCGCCCGAACTCCAGCCCTTGGCGCTCGACGACGGCTTCGAGGACACGCCGCTCGGCGAGTTGCCGAAGCGTGCGAAGGTGCACGTCGAGGGGAAAGGCGACTCGATCGCAGTCACCGAAGAGCGGGCGGTCGCCGGCAAGAGGAGTCTGAAGATCGTCGATGCCCCCGGGCTCGAGCAGCGCTGGAACCCGCACCTGTACTACCAACCCCGGTTCCGGCGCGGCAAGGCGCTGCTGAGTTTCGACGTGTGGCTGGGGGCGGGCGCGCTGGTCACGCACGAGTGGCGCGATTCGAAGAACCCGTTCGGCGTCGGGCCGAGCCTGACCTTCCACCCGGACGGCCGCGTCGAGGCGAACGGCCGCGAGGTGGCGAAGGTCCCGGTCGGTGAGTGGGTCAATGTCGGCATTGTCTGCGGGCTCGGGCCCTCGGCGCAGAGCGCCTATGACCTGACGTTTCGTGCTGGCGATAGGACGCTCGCGGAACTCAAAGCCGTGCCGTGCGGCACGGCTACGTTCCGCAGCCTCGATTGGCTCGGGTTCATCAGCTTCGCCGACACGAACGCCGTGTTCTACCTCGACAACATCCGGCTCGATCTGGAGAAGAATTGAGCCCACTTCATCGCGACAGGCTGAGACCTTGTCAGGGAGACGGGATCACTCGGCTCAAGCCGAGGCGTCGGGGCCTACCGCTTCCACTTCACGTGCCCGTCAAAGTACAGCACGTTGGCGCCGTAGCTGTGGCGGAAATCGGGCCACTTGCAGAGCAGCGGATTGCCGGGTTGGCAGCCCTGCGAGGGATCGAGCCAGCCGGGCGGCAGGTAGCCGAGCATCCGGCCATCTTTGACGAGGGCGTCCATGATGACCAGGGTGCGGTCCGGGTAGGGAAGGCGTGACACCTTCAGGGGTCTGAACTTGGCGAAGTTTCCGCACCAGTTGGCGAACGGCTGCCGCGCCATCTTGTAGCCCATCGGTGACTTCGGTTCCGAGGGGCAGACGTAGACCTCGACGCTCCCCACGTACTGGGCCAGGAAGTTGGACCACACAATTTCCGAATCGTCTGCTGTGTTGGTGATACCATCAGGACCGCAGGGCTTCTGGACTACGCAGTGTTCGTCGTAATCCTGTGGATAGCAGATCAGAGCGATGCCGATTTGCTTGAGATTGCCGCCGCAGATGGAGGCGCGCGCTTTCTCCTTCGCCTGCTGCAGTGCCGGCAGCAGCAAACTGGCCAGGATCGCGATGATCGCGATCACGACCAGGAGTTCGATGAGCGTGAAACGCTGGCGGGTTGCCGTCGGTTTGGGATTGGCGTGTTGCACGTGCATGTGGCCATGTCCCCCTGATGTGCCCCGATTTCTTGCGACTGTTCGGCTATGAGGCGAAGACGCCTGGCGGCCTTTTTTCAACCGCCTACTGACAAATAGGATACACTACATTGCGGGGGGAAGTCAAGAAGGAAGACCAAGGGGGTGCTGTGTCAAGGGTATAGCGGTTTACGGTTGAACATGCCTTGGCTGCGCTCTGCGCGGAGCGCCTCTCGCCGACGGCTTGGCGCGCGGGCGGTCTGCCGCCCGGGAGACGCTGACGCGTCACGGCCAAGTCCGTTTCCGGGACGCCGACTGCGGGGTGGACGTGCTATAGTATGTTTTGCCCATGTGCCGAAGCCGGGAAAGGGGTAACCCGGCACATGCACTGGGGTTGCATCAACTGGAAAGGGATTCCTCGTTCCATGTCGGAGATCGGCAGATACGGTACGGTGCTGGTGGTGTCCGGACCCAGCGGTGTGGGCAAGACGACCGTCTGCCGGCAACTTCTGGCTGCGATGCCGGACTTGCACCTCTCGGTGTCATGCGCGACGCGCGCGATGCGCCGCGGCGAGCAGGACGGGGTCGACTACCGTTTCCTATCCCGTTCCGAGTTCGAGCGTCGAGTCGCGGCCGGCGACTTCCTCGAACACGCCGAGGTGCACGGCAACCTGTACGGCACGCTGCGCGAAGAAGTCGATGGCCGCGTGGCAGGCGGGCAGGACGTGATCCTGGCCATCGACATCCAGGGCGCGCGCCAGGTGCGGGAACGACTCCGCGGTTCGTTGGTGGGCCGGTGTGCGGTGTTCGCATTCCTCGCCCCCCCGTCGTTGGGTGAGTTGGAGCGAAGACTGCGCGGGCGTGGGACGGACAGCGAGGCGGTCGTAGCGCAGCGTCTGGCCAATGCCCGAACCGAACTCGCGGCGTGGCCGGAATACGACTACCTGGTCGTCAACGGCGACGTGGCGCACGCGGTGGCAACGCTGAAGTCGATTCTGGAGGCGGCGCACGCCGCCACGCGATGTGTCAAGGCCGATGAGTCCGCGGACCCGCTGGGGCTGTTTGCGGGGTGACAAGCGCGGGGAAGCGTTCCTTCCGCGGGCCCATGAGCACGTGGCGGGGCGCCTTCTGGTACGAAAGGAGTCCGAATGGCAACGGCCATATCCGAGGCAAAGCCGGTGGTGGCGCTCGGCGTCACCGGGTCCATTGCGGCGTACAGGGCGGCTGAGTTGACCAGCCGCATGGTCCAGGCCGGAATGGACGTGCACGTGCTGATGACCGCCAGCGCCATGAAACTGGTGCAGCCGCAGACGTTCCTGACCCTGTCCCGGAACCCGGTGATGGCCGACCTGTGGAACGTGCCGACCTGGGAACCGGACCATGTGGCGCTGGCCGAGAAGGCCCGCATCCTGGTGGTAGCGCCCGCCTCCGCCAATTTCCTGGGCAAGTACGCGCACGGCGTTGCGGACGACGCGCTGACCACGTACGCGCTGGCGCACTCCGGGCCGGTGCTTGTGGCGCCGGCCATGAATCCGCGGATGTGGGCGCATCCGGCGGTGCAGGCGAACGTCCGGACACTGAAGGCGCGCGGGGTGCTGTTCGTCGGGCCGGAAGAAGGGCAGGTGGCCTGTGGTGTCACCGGTCTGGGGCGTCTGGCCGCGGTGGAGCGGATCTTCCGGGTGACGGAGATTCAGCTCGCGGCAGGGGCGCTGGCGGGCGCCCGAGGCCAGGGCCTGCGCCTGCTCGTGACCGCGGGGCCGACTCAGGAGGCGATGGACCCGGTGCGGTTTCTCAGCAACCGGTCCAGCGGCAAGATGGGTTACGCGCTGGCCGGGGTGGGTGCCGCGGCGGGCTTCGAAACGACCCTGGTGACCGGCCCTACGGCCCTGGCGCAACCCGAAGGGTGCCGGGTCGTCGACGTCACCAGCGCGGCGGACATGACCGAGGCGGTGAAACGCGAGTTTCCGGCCTGCGATGTCCTGGTGATGTGTGCCGCGGTCGCCGACTACCGGCCGGCTGTGGCCGCGGCGCGAAAGGTACACAAGTCCGGCGCGAACGTCTCTCTGGAACTGGTTCCGACCGAGGACATCCTGCTCGGACTCAAGCCGCTGAAGCGCGCCGGGCAGCGGATCATGGGGTTCGCGGCCGAAACGCATGGCATGGAGACCTCGGCACGGCGGAAGTTGCGCGAGAAGGGTCTGGACTGGATCGCGGCCAACGACGTGAGCCGGACAGATATCGGCTTTGGATCCGACCGGAACGCGGTCACGGTGTTTGCGAAACGCGGCCAGCACGAATTCCCGGCCCTGCCCAAGGTTGAGCTGGCGGCACGGCTCTTGGAGTTTATCCTCGACGCGATGAAGGGCTGACGCGAGGTGCGGTGCCCGGGCAACCGGCGGTGTTTCCGCCGGGCCGGACGGGGCCGATATCGATATGCGAGCGGCGTTTTTTCACGCCGGATGGGAACCAAACGGTAAAACGGCATGTCAAACTTGACGTTGAATATGAGTGACGGCGAATTGATCCGTCGCTTCAAAGAAGGCGAGCCGTGGGCCTTCGAAGCACTGGTCGACAAGTACGCCGGCAAAGCGTTCCAGATCGCCTACGGAGTTCTCGGTAACCGACAGGACGCAGAAGAAGTCTCGCAGGACGTATTCATCCGGATTCACAAGGCGTTGCCTAATTTTCGGGGTGACTCTGAGTTCAGCACCTGGATGTACCGGATCGCGGTGAACCTGGCCCGCAACAAGTACCGGTGGAATAGGAGCCGGGGTTCCGAGAAAAACCTCAGCATGGACGCCACTCTGGGTGATCAGGACGGAAGTGAAATGTCAAGGATTTTGGCCTCTCCTGAGAAGGCGCCAGACGACGCGGCCGCGAACAACGAGTTTGAAGCCGAGGTGATGACACAACTGCAGGCGCTGCCCGATCTGTACCGGGAACCGTTGGTGCTGCGAAACCTGGATGACATGAGCTACGACCGGATCGCCACGCTTCTCGGGTGCCGGCTGGGAACGATCAAGTCAAGGATTGCGCGGGCCAGGGAAGAGATGAGGAAAAGGTTGCGAGTATGAACACGTCCGCTAACAACGTCGGGGGATGTCCTTCGCTGGAAGAACTCAGCGCCTGGCATGACGGGATGGGAGCGGCCGGGTTGACGTCCCACGTCGAGGCCTGCTCCGCTTGCCAGCAAGTACTGGCGAGTTTCCGGCGGATCGACGCGGCGACGCGACGCGTCGCGCAGGCCAGCCCTGACTTGGCGGAGCGGATCAAGGAGCGCTGTCGGGTATTGCCGAAGCGCGAGCCGCTGTTCCTGGTGCTCTGGAATCAACCGCTGCTGCGCTGGGCTGCGGCGGGCATTGTGGCCACCGCGGCTCTGCTGCTGGCGTATCAGCGAATGGATGCCGGCCGGACGTCGCCGGCGGTGGCGGCCAACGAAGCGGCACCGACGTCGGTTGCTGCGTCCGTAATGGTGGCGGAGAACGCGCCGCCCCCCGTCCCTGCCGTCCCACCCGCTCAGGACGAAGGCGGCCGGACGCGCGCCGGCGACGACGGGGCGTTGGTCGTGGCCGGTTCCGAGCCGGTCAGGGCCTCTCAGATCACCCGCGCTGCAGCCGATCCGTCCGCGTCCGGCGCCGACGGTATGCGCCAGGCGCTGCTCGTTCCGTCGCGGGTACGGCACGTGTGGGTGGTCAAGGACCTCGAAGCGGCCAAGAAACAAGTTCTGGCCAGCCTGCCGGCGGACGCGTCGCTGTCCGTGGCTACGGCCGAAGACGGCACGGTGTCGATTCAGGCTCTGTTAGCAGACCGCGCCCTGCAGAGTCTGGTCGACACGCTGGATGGAGCCGGCATGTCCCTGGTCTCGCCGACAGCACCACAACCGGGGCGGGCGAAGGATTTGGTCGTCACGGGCCGCATGGTGCGGTACGACCTGGACCTGGTGCCCGGCGGACGGTGACCCGCCGTGGCGAACGCGGGCTGGAGGGATGACACCGCCGCCCCTCAGGCTCGAACCCGGCGCTCGATCAGAGAGATCTCCCGACGGAATTCCGCATCCTCTTCCATGCGCTGCTTCACCGTCGACTCCGCGTGTAGAATGGTGGCGTGGTTGCGGCTGAACTGGTCGGCAATCGCGGGCGAAGAGAACTCCGTCAACCGGCGGCAGAAATACATGGCCACTTGGCGCGGGAATGCAATGTTCTGGGGGCGCCGCTTGCTGGTCATGTCCGCGACCCGGATGTCGTAGTATTCGGCCACGGTGCGCTGGATGTGCTCCACCGTGATGGAACTGCCGGCTTCCTCATCCAGAATGGGGGCGAGGAGCTGTTCGGCGCGTTCGGGCGTCACCTTGCTGTTGGTCACCGACGCGTACGAGACCAGGCGCAGCAGGGCACCTTCGATCCGCCGGATGTTGGACCGCACCCGGCTGGCGATGAACAGAAGAACTTCATCGCTGAGCTTCACGGTGTGATCCGCCTGCTTTTTGCGCAGAATAGCGATGCGCGTCTCAAGGTCCGGGGCCTGGATCTCGGTCGTCAAACCCCACTCGAAACGTGACACCAGGCGCTTCTCCAGGCCGCCAATCTCGTGCGGGGGCTTGTCCGAGGTCAGAACAATCTGGCGGTGAGAGTTATAGAGCGCATTGAAGGTGTGGAAAAACTCCTCCTGGAACTGCTCTTTGCCTTTGAAGAAGTGCACGTCATCGATCAGGAGCAGGTCGGCGCTGCGGAAGTGCTGGCGGAATCGAGGCAGCGACCGGGAACTGAGCGCATCGATGAACATGTTGGCGAACTCTTCGCTGGAGAGGTATTCGATGCGGGCCCGTTTCTTACGTCCTAGTACTTCCTGTGCAATGGCTTGCAGAAGATGAGTCTTGCCCAGGCCGGTCGAGCCGTGAATGAAGAGCGGATTGTAGGCTTTCCCGGGCGACTTGGCAACGGCGGAGCAGGCGGCGTGTGCGAACTTGTTGTTCTCGCCGACCACGAACGTGTCGAACGTGAACCGCCGGTTGTAGCGTTCGGCGGAAGCGTCGTCTTTTGTGGAGGCGACGGATGCACGCCGGGATTCGGCGGCTGCCTCGCGCCGGGATTCGGCGGGCGGATGCGGAGCATCATGCCCGCTCTCGAAGGAAACGGCCAGGGTGCGCCCGGTCGTCTCCTCCAGCACGTTGGCAATGACGTCCTTGTAATTCATGTTCAGCCATTCGCTGAACATGCTGTTGGATACGCCGAGACGACAGTGTTTCTCGTTGATCTCAAGGGGAACGATGCCTGAGATCCACCGGTCGTACGTATCTTCGTTGAGCAATTGGCGAAGCTTGGCCGAAGCCTGCTGCCAAGTGTGAGCAATAGCAGTAGTCATAGACAAAACCCAAGTCCTCCCCAGGACGTAAAAGGCTAAGCCGAATCACGCGTGTCTTCAACATAAAGATAAAGGAAGCACTCAAGCCTTCCCTTATGTCCCTTACATGCGACAAAGCAATCTAGCCATGCCCTCGCGTGTTAGCAAACGCGTTTTTGGGTTCATGCCCCATTTTGAAGTCATAACCCGTTGATCGTACACTGGAGAAAAATATTTCGCGCCATTTCTCAATCCGAATGCGTCCCCAGGCACTCGTAGTACTGCGCTTCGATCAGGTCCGCCATGCGGCGCCATGAGAACCGTTCCTGTACGAACGCCTGACCTGAACACCCCATCTCTTTTCTCTGCAACGGGTTGCGAAGTAATTTCAGGACCGCCTCGCGGACCGCCGCGATATCTTTCGGCGGACACAGAATGCCCGTGCGTCCGTCCACGATGACCTCCGGAGTGCCGTCCAGTGCGAACCCGACGGCGGGGATGCCCGCGGCAAGGGCTTGCACTACGGTGCGCGGAAGACCTTCGCGCAGAGATAGATGCACCAGGACATCCATCAATGCGGTGTAGCGACAGACCTCGGCAGGCGGGACAAGGCCGGTGAAAACGAAGTGTTCCTGCAGGTTCCGGGCTCGAATCTCCCTCTGCAGAGCGTCCCGCAGGACACCATCCCCCACCAGCAGGAATCGCACCTCCGGGAACTCGCGGACGATGTCCGGGGCTGCAGCTATAAGATATTCATGGCCTTTGAGTTCGAACAGCCGCGCTATCTTGCCGACGACCGGGACCCCGGGCGGGATCCCCAACCGCTGCCGCAGGTCGGGCTCAGGCCGGGCGTTGACAAAGGCGTCTATGTCCATGCCGCTGTAGATGACGCGGTACTTCTCCGGCGGGGCTACGTGTGCGGCAACACACTGGTCAACCATGGCTTGCGCCACAGCGAACACACGGTGGCTGCGGCGGGCGCAGACGCGTTCCGCCGTGATGTACAGCCAGTTCAGCCACCAGGACTGGAAGGGATGGAACGCTTGGCCGTGCACGGTGTGGATGACGAGAGGAACCCGCGCGGCATGCGCCGCCAGCCGCCCCACGACCCCGGCCTTGGAGGAGTGCGTGTGCACGACGTCAAACTTCTCCGCCAGGAAGTAGCGGCGCAGGGCCATGTACCCCTTGAGATCGATGATGGGGTTGAGTTGCCGCACCAGGTTGGGCTCTTCGACAAGTTTCAGCCCCGGGACCCGGTCTGCCTCCAGCAGGCGGCCTTCCGGGCCGAGAGAGGGGCCGCTGACCAGGACGACGTCGTGGCCCTTGTCCATGAGTCCGCGGACGGTCAGGAGGGTGTTTTCCTGAGCGCCGCCCACGATCATGCGGGTGATGACATGACAGATTTTGAGTCGACGTTGCATGCGTTGCTTCCGAGTGTCAGGTCCGGAAGATAGCGCCGAAGCGCTGCCGCGCCAGTCTGCGCCGCAGCCGGCCCGGCAATGCGTCAGCTGTGCTAACGACCAGTTGATGTCCTAGCGGGTACCGGGGGAATTGGCTGACACTCCAGAAGAGGATCTCGGGAGAGATCCGAAGGAGTGTCAACGTGGAAGGTCAGAGAGTACCGGAAGAAGACGTAAGACGGGAAGACGGGGAGAGAGTCGCAGAGGGTGGAGGGGATGAGCAAGAGCGCATGCGCAGGGGGGATGCGCATGCGCGCTCGCGCGACGGCCGTTCGGCCCGCCACAAGAACGCGCCCCGGCGCTATGTCGGCGCCTACCCGTTCGAGTTCCGGCTGCGAGTTGCCAAGCTGCGCACCGAGGAAGGCTTGCCCCTGGAGGACATTGCCCGGGAAGCACACCTCTCGCCGGACACGATCATCCGCTGGGCGCGGTTGTACCGCGACGGCGGCGAAGAGGCGTTGCGCCCCAAGTTACAGGGCAAGCCGGGCCGGGTGCAACTGCCGCCGGAAGTCAAGGCCGAGATGGTGGCGCTGAAGCAGGAGCACCCCAGCTTCGGGGTGAAACGCATCTCGCAGTTTCTCCGGCGCATGCTGCACCTGCCGGGCAGTCCGGAGACGGTGCGGCGCACGCTGCACGCCGAAGGCCTGATTGCGCCGGTGCGGCCGAAGCGTGAGAAGGCCCCACCCAAGCCGCGGCGCTTCGAGCGCAGTACTCCCAACCAGCTCTGGCAGACGGATATCTTCACCTTCCGCCTGGCCGGCAAGAACGCCTACCTGATCGGCTTCATCGACGACTACTCGCGCTACCTCGTGGGGCTGGAGGTCTACCGCAGCCAGACCGCGGAGAACGTCATGGAGGTGTACCGCCGCGCGGTCGGCGAGTACGGCGTGCCGCGCGAGATGCTCACCGACAACGGGCGGCAGTACGCGTCCTGGCGCGGCACGACCCGGTTCGAGCAGGAGTTGAAGAAGGACAAGGTGCACCACATCCGCTCGCAGCCCCATCACCCCATGACCCTGGGCAAGATCGAGCGCTTCTGGGAAGGCATCTGGGGTGACTTCCTGTGCCGGGCGCAGTTCGACAGTTTCGAGTCGGCGCGGAAGCGGATCGCTCCCGCGGGTGCCGGAGCGAGCCGCTCCGGCCACTCTACCGCAGCCCGCGAGTAACATGGGAGACGTTCTACGAATGGTACAACCGGGCCCTGGCGGCTCTGCAGAACTCGCTGACCGATCGCGAGCCCGGTCGCCCGGCCAACCCGCCGCCGGACCCGGAGAAGGTGCGCCTGGAGCGGGAGAAAGACGAACTCCAGCACAAGGTCAAGCTCCTGCAAGCGGCCATCCTGATCCGTGACGTGATCGACGGGGTGCCGCGCGTTGCGGCACCCCAATCGCAGGACATCCTGGCGTCGCGCGTAAAAACGACCTGTGCGGGTAAATCCTAAGAGAGAAAAGGGCCCGCCATGGCCGCCAGGATGCACCCGTTCGTAGTGGGCTCGCAGCGCGCGGAACAACGTGGAGCGCCAAGAGCCCATCTGGCGTGTGGCGACGGCGGGGTGCGGGGATGGTGTCTTGCCCGGCGGATGCGCCGCCGGGACTGCGACACCACTACGAACGGTGCCGCGAGCGGTTCCAGACCATCCGCGACCTGGGCAGCCGCTACACCATCGGCCCGTTCGCGCTGCACACCCCGACGGGCCGCGATATCGCCCGTTGGCTGGAAGAGGCCTTCCAGCGCTTCGGGGTGCCCCTGTTCCTGCGCATGGACAACGCCGCCAACGAGAACTGCCCGGAGGTCATGGCCGTGCTCGCCAAGTACTGGGTCATCCCCTACAACAGCCCGCCGCGATACCCGCAGTACAACGGCGGCTGCGAACGCGCTCAGATCGAACTGCAGGACGAAATCGAGGACTGGACCGCCGACCTCACCCAGGTGCCCGCCGAACACCTCGACGCCTACGCGGCACTCGCGGTCCACGAACTGAACCACAAGCCGCGGCCGGTCCTCGACGGTCGCCACGCATGCCAGGTCTTTGCCCCGGACGCTCGGCATGCTACCTTAACCCTGGGGCAACGCAAGGAGGTCCTCGATGAACTGATCGCCGCGGCCGCCGTCCTGCTCGATCAGGACGACGCCCGCAACAGCCACCACGCCCGTCGGGCCTGGCGCCAGGCGGTCCAGGGGTGGCTCGAATCCCATGCCGTAATCCGTGTCGTCCAAACCCCGAGTGTCAACCAATTACCGACCCCAAACTGTGACATTAGCTGCGTGGCATGACAACCTAGGGTCGGAAGAAGATAAATAGAACTGAATCGCCAAATGGCAATTCCACGAAACAGCGGAGATCATCGAGGTAATGGCAAGATGATGAAAACAACACATGCAAGACACAGAGCATACCTTGGGAAGACATTTTTGTTCATCGTACTGTCCTTCATCCTACCGATGTGCTTTTGCGGCTGTATTGGGGACGAGTACGAAGAAGCGATAGACCACTTTGCATCAAGATCTATGCTTGTTGAAGATATGAAGGCACCAGAGGGTGCAATGGTTAAGAGAGGAAGCCGGATCCTCCGGAATGACTTCCTGATCATGTCCGGACAGGAGCTGACCCCCAAAGACATGAAATACATCTCCCGTATGAGTGAACTCAAGGACTTGCAGATGGTCCAGACAACGTTATCTGATTCAGACTTGATGTACATTCAAAACCTTCGGAAATTGCAGAACCTAGCCATTGCCGAAACAAAGGTGACAGATTCCGGAATGGAACACCTCAAGAACCTAAATGAACTCACGACTCTTGAACTTCAGAAACTGCCTTTGACCGACAACGGCCTCTCGGTCTGTCGCTACATGCCCAAACTTGAGGATCTCTTTCTCTCAGAAACAAGAGTGAATGGCACTTTTCTTTCATCAATGGCAGAGCCGGAAAGGCTGAAAAGGCTGTTTCTTGACGGGAGTCAGTTTAATGACCAAGGAGCAAGACTCATTCCCAAGTTGAGAGGAATCAAATGCCTCGTTCTTTCAAACACACAAATTACCGGTGAAGCACTCAGGTATATTGGGAATCTGGGTGAACTAGAATCGCTGAATTTGGAGAATACCAATATCGAGAGTGACGATCTGAAGCATCTTGGGTGGCTACCTGCTCTTAGGATATTGATACTCCGAGGCACGAAAGTCACAAGTTTGAATGCGATTCCCATGAAGTCTCTTCCCGGTCTTGAGAGTGTGGACGTGACAATTCCAAGCATGACGACGCAGGAGCTTGAACAGGTAAGAGGCAGGTTTCCCCGTTTGGAAGTCAGTGCCTATTCTGGAGGTAATCTCGTGTGGTCAACAAGACCCCCTAAAGCGGCCCAGCGACCCGCGGCGCTAAGTGACGGCAAGGGAGACCGGGCCGCACCGCCGCCGAAGTGAGCCGGCCCGAGGAACCCTGGATGGGCGGATGTCGACGAGGCAGCCGATGACGGAGCCAACACCGGCCAGAACACCATGCCTTCCGGTCAGGATCTACTACGCCATCGAGAACCGGATCACGGCATGGCGGATCGCCAGGTTGCGGCGGCGCATCGCCCGGATGCAGGAGGAAGTCGAGGTTGCCATCCAGGTCGAGGCCATCCGGCGTCACGTCAGTGTTGAACAGATCAAGGCCGAGTACCGTGCCGAGCTGGAGGCCAAGGGTTTGAAGTGCCCTGACCACCTGATGTAGCTCGCGGTAGAGCGCCCTCTGGCTCTTCCCCGCCCTCACCACTCACTCAGACAGCACACGAGGACGCCAGTCCGGCTGTCCCCGCGCCTGGTGAGTAACCTTTCCCCTGACCGCTCATTCCCGTCTCCCGTTGTCGCGCCCCCCCGTCGTCTTCGCGTCTGGCCTCCGGCGTCATGTCGCGTTTATGTTTTCCCTTCGTGTCCGGCGTATCCGTGTCTGTCACGGCAGGAAGGGGGTATCCACATGGCTGCGGCACTGCGGGACTGCGAGCACTGCAAGGAGAAGTTCTTCCCGAACAAGTACCACCCTGGCAACCAGGACTACTGCGCCAAGCCGGCCTGCCGTCGCGCCAGTGCCTGTGCGTCGCGGAAGAAGTGGCGGACCGCGCAGCAGGAGACGAACCCGGACTTCACGGCGCAGGAGTCGGCCCGGAAGCGGGCGCTGCGGGAACGGCAGAAGCGCCAGGCCGTGGCGCTGGGCGCGCTGACTCCGACAGCCGTCATCCTGCGGGTGCAACATGACCTGGCGTGGCTGCGGCGGACGGTGGTCGGCCTGGTGAGGATCATCGCCGGACGCCCCTCCCAAAGGTCAGAAGGAACGCATGGTGCCCATTGGCGCCACGGCCCTGCGCTACCTGGAGTCGTATCTGAAGGCCATCAGGCCGCTCTGGAAGAACAGCACCCAGACGGAAGCGCTGTTTCTCAGCACGCGGGGCCTGCGTCTCTCCCGGCCAGGTTTTGCCGCAGTCGTGGACAGGCATTTCGGCAAGGCGTCTGTCAGAGTCACGCCCCACACGTTCCGCAGGAGCTGCACCACTGAACTGGTCAGGAGCAATGCCAACCTCTACCATGTCAAAGAGTTCCTGGGGCACGAGTCCCTGGCCAGTCTGAAGCCTTACACCCGGCTGACGATCCTGGACGTCAAGCGCATGCACGCCAAGTGCCACCCGCGGGAGCGGGATGAGGCCGAGAACGGCGGATGACACCGTTCCGGGACGAACGCAACAGCGACCACGCCCAAGTCGCTGCAACCGCGTTGCCCCTGCCGGGCCGCCGCACTACATTGGGCAGTGGAACCTGAAGTTGGCCGCAGAGGGAGCACAGAATCGACCATGACCATCGATCATGACCAGGCGTTCAAGACGCTGATCCGCGCGTTCTTCCGTGAGTTCATCGAGCTGTTCCTGCCCGAGCAGGCGGCGACCATCGACTTCCGGT